>ENA-ORXF01001058-ORXF01001058.1-marine-metagenome-genome-assembly--contig:-NODE-1058-length-18459-cov-5.796812_pt1 | contig 18459 bp, 15 predicted proteins | sample MGYA00237864_ERZ511476 | MGnify/ENA primary metagenome ERZ511476 (study PRJEB26306, sample SAMN06343908) | marine metagenome | isolation source: coastal waters | place: Atlantic Ocean: West Antarctic... | reverse complement strand
AAAGATTTATAAATAATAAAGATTTTATAAATAATAAAGATTTTATAAATAATAAAGATTTATAAATAATAAAGATTTTATAAATAATAAAGATTTTATAAATAATAAAGATTTATAAATAATAAAGATTTTATAAATAATAAAGATTTTATAAATAATAAAGATTTATAAATAATAAAGATTCTATAAAAAAGATTATATTATAATTTATGAAAATACATAACTATTTAATGATTGTGTGTAAGGATTTTCCTTAAAAGCATTTAATAAACCCACATCTAATCTATCTTGATTTGGTAAAGTGGATTTATTGGTTGTTTCGCTACATTTTTGAGGTTTAGGTAATGAATTATAAACTTTTGTAGATGCTACTCCTCTTTTTTCAATTAATTTATTATTTTTTTCACTATATTTATTTGTTACAACATTATAATCCGAACTATCTAATGTTTTTTTATAACCTTGTGTTGCAGGTGTTCTGCCTTTAGAGATATCTTGACGTATTGTTTTAATGGTTGAATTATATATATCTTCGTATGATATTGGTTTTGTGTCCGTAGCTGGTCCTGCTATACCATCATATTGATAATCTGATGTGAATTGTCTATTTGTATTTTTATCTTCAGGATTTGCAATATTATAACCACCAATTTCTTCACCCTGTGCATCTCCCGTATAATCCGTTAATGTAGTTTGTCGATGTGTGGTTAATGCGTCGATTACTTGAGATTTTTGGATATAACCTGTTTCTTTGATTTCTTTTGGGTTATTAATATGATTTAAAATATGTGTAGTTTCTTTGATAGTGGTTTTTGTAATATCATTCGGATCTTTAACTTGAATCATCGATGGTTTATTTGGTTTAATATTTAATTTATCACTATCATGAATATTTGTTTCTTTTATAGTTGTTCTTGCTATATCATTTGGGTCTTTTACTTGAATCATAGATGGTTGATTTGGTTTCATATTTAATTTGTCACTATCATGAAGATTTGTTTCTTTGATGGTTGTTCTAGCTATATCATTGGGGTCTTTTACTTGAACCATCGCTGGTCGATTTGGTTTCATATTTAATTTAGCACTATTATGAACATTTGTTTCTTTAATTGTTGTTCTTGCAATATCATTTGGATTATAAATTTTGTGTCTATTATGTGGTCCTTGAATATTACTAGCCCATCTTGCATTACCAACAGTATTTGTTTTTTTTGTATCGCGTAATTGTTTTTTATATAAAATATCACTTTTTACAGAATCACAATAATCAAGAAATAAATTTCTAAAACCAAATGAGTCTAAAATCTGTTTTAATGATGGAGCTGTTTTTCCAATGTTAGCTTTAGTCTTTCGATAAGTCGCTGGACCGGCAGGATTATAACGATTTTTTAATACAGTTGTTTTTCTATTAGTAGATTTTAATGATATTTTACTTCTTTGTTTCGGACCAGTACAATCACCAACTGTTGTAAATAATCTATCTTTTCCCCAAATACTAAATGAATCTGGTTTATTTTTTTCAACAACACCGATTTTGCCTGTACGTGAAATTTTCTTTCCAGAAATAATTCGACCATTATAACTTAACTTCGGATCCGTTTTGACCCGTAGTTCATTTGTTGTTTTTGGTAATATATATTCTCTTTTATCCACTTGGTGAAATCCACCACTGGGTTTACTCGTATAACCTTGATTTAAACCGGGACCAACATAAGTTTTATTTATTGGACTCTCATTATTTCTATATGTGTTGATATTATATCTATCATATGTTGAATCATCCATATTTTGAGTTCCATAAATATTACTCATATTTGTTGTAGGTTTAAATAAGGGTGCGATTTCTTGTTTTTCAATATAATTTTGATTTGTTCCTGTGAAATTTTCAAAAATTTGAGAATTAGCGTTTTCATCTGTATTTTGCTTCATTGTACTCCCAAAATATGGTTCCATATTATTATGAACATTTTCAACTTCTGTTCCTGTTAATTTACTATATGCTTTTTTACTATAATTATTGTTTACATTTATACCTTGCCATCCTCCACTTAATGTATCAAGTGCTCCTTTATTAATATTGTTACAAGATATATTATTAATTTTGTTTGATTTCTTTTGTAAATTATTTTCATCATATTCAATTGGTAAATCTTTATACCAATGTTTTTTATCATTATTTATTGCTGATGGTGGACCTGGTATAAATACATTTGAATCATTTAGTCCTTTATGTGCGTCTTCATATAATTTATCAGCGAGTTGTTGTTCTTTTTTACGATTATCAATTGTCATTGTAGAATTATATATATTATTATTATACGATTTTTCATAATCTTTCAAAAAAACATTCATATTTTTATTATGTAATTCTCTATTTAAACCGTTTTTATTTAAATATAATCCTAACCCGATAATACTACTAACAATAATAACTTCCATATATATACATTATATCTTTTTTTTTTCTTTTTATAATTTAGAATTAAATATTTTTACTATATTATAATATAATGAATAATATATTAAAAAATGTCAATTTAAATAAAATTAAATCAAATGATATTGAAATAGAAATTAAACTTGGTAAATATTATTCAGGAAAACAATTTAGTGCAGATGTTAATGAAATCGTTTTTTATAAATTATTAAATAATTTTATTTCTAATAAATTTGAAAAAAAATATAAAAATTCAATTGTCTGTATTAAAGACAATATTAGAGAAGAATTATTTTTAAAAAAAAATAATTCAATAAATAGTATTGAAAAAATAAAAAAACATAAATTAAAAACACTAGATTATCCAAATGATAATTATAGAATTTCAATTTCAAAAGAAGAAAAAATTAATAATTCAAAAGAAGAAAAAATTAATAATTCAAAAGAAGAAAAAATTAATAATTCAAATAATAGATGTTTTAGATATAAAAAAAGATTATCAATTATTAATGAACCTTGGAGATTTGATTTTACAGAAGTTTATGATACCGAAAATAATTTAAATTTAAATTCATTTATTAAAAATATTGTAAAAAATCAAAAATTAAAACCTAGATATGAAGTTGAAATAGAATATATTGGAGATATTGCAAATTTTAATAAAATTAATATTAAAGATTTTTTAAAAGAATTTACACCAATTCTTAATTTTAAATATGAAATATTAAATAATATTTTTTATATATTAAAAAATAATGAATTTAATAATATAAAATCTAAAAATATCAAAACAATTAATTCAAAAGATATTATGACCCAAGTCCAAAATTTAAATTCTGTAACATTAAATAGTTTAAATGATTATGCCGTAACACATAAAGCAGATGGAGAAAGATTATTATTATATATTCAAGATAATAATATTTTTTTAATCGATAATACATTAGATTTATTATTTGTTAAAAATAATTTAAAACATAATAATTTAAAAAATAATAATTTAAAAAATAATAATTTAAAAAATAATAATTTAAAAAATAATAATTTAAAAATAAACAAATTATCATCAATAAAATTAGATTTTATATCAGATGATTTAAGTTCAAATATATATTTATTTGATTTAGAATTTGTAAATAATAAATACATGATATTTGATTGTATAATATTTGATAATATTGATATTTCAAGTTTATCATTAATTGACAGACTAAATCATATTAAAAAAATAAATTTTAAAAACAATTTTGTTATTAAAGAACATTTTTATATTGATAAAAATAATAATAATAATCAAAATAATAAAAATAATAATAAAAATAATAATAGTATTTGGGATTTATGTAAAAAAGTTTATATAGATACTAAATATGATTATCATATTGATGGATTAATATTTACACCTAAACATGAACAATATCGAACTAATGTTTATAAATGGAAACCCGTTGAAGAACAAACCATTGATTTTTTTATTATTATAAAAAAAAAGGAAGATAATCATTTAATTTTAGATTTATATGTTTCAGCTCATAAAAAAATGGGACAAAAATATAATAAAAGTATATTTAAAAATTTACAAAATAGTAAATTCCTTCCATATTTATTTATTAAAAATAATAAAATCCTCATTAAAAAAAATAATAAAGAAGAATTTATATTTTTTAATGAATTTTCAAAAGATAATATAATTATTAAAAATAAATCAATTATTGAAATGAATTATATTAATAATATTTGGTGCCCTTATAGAATCCGCACTGATAAGGAAAAAAATTTTAAAGAGAATATTAAAAAAGGTATATTTATTGGTCCAAATGGTTTATATACTGCTAAAGGAATTGTCACTTCAATAAAAAAACCAATCACTATTGAAATGTTAACTACAGGTCAAATATATTTTATGGGAATAAATAGAAATAATGCATACATTAATCCGATGTTAAATTTTAATAATTTTGTTAAAAAACATTTATTTGATACATATTTAAAAAAAGATATGTCATTATTAGAATTAGCCGCCGGGAGAGGAGGTGATTTATATAAATTTTTATCTAAATCACCTAAATATGTGTTATTTACTGATTTTGCGAAAGATGCAATTAATGAAGCAAAAAGAAGGTATAAAACAATGCATAATTTTCAAAATATAAATATGGATTTTATAGAATTAGATTTAACAAAAAATTCGCAAAAAGAAATAAATAATATTGTAAAAAATAAAAAATTTGATGTAATAAGTTGTCAATTTGCGATCCATTATTTTATGGATACTTTTGAAATATTTTTTAATAATATGAATAAATATTTAAAGAAAAATGGAATTTTCATATTTACTTGTTTTAATAGTTCTGAAATTACAAAATTATTAAATAAAAATAATACGGTATATTTTCCTATCAAAAATAGAAGAAATAATAAATCCCCTTTACAAATATCTAAAATTGATAATAAAAACATTAATGTTTATGTTGAAACAATTGGAAAACATCCTGAACCATTGGCAGATTTAGATTTTATTATAAAATATTACGAAGATAATGGTTACGAATTAATTGAAAATAAATCATTTCAGACTTTATATAAAGATTATAAAAAAGATAAATTATCAAATTCTGAATTAAAATTTACAAGTTTGTATAATTTTGTTGTTTTAAAAAAAATTACATAATATAAAAAATTACATAATATAAAAAATTACATAATATAAAAAATTACAGTTGGCATTTATATACATATATGAATTTTATTTAAAAAATTATAATATAACAAAATTTACATAATATAACAAAATTTACATAATATAACAAAATTTACATAATATAACAAAATTTACATAATATAACAAAATTATTATATATGATTATTATTCATTAATAACTGCAATTAATAAGTATGATAAATATTTATTATTTTTATATATTTTATATATTTTAATATTATTATTATTTATTTTTGCTAGAAAATAATTTATATTATAATTTTTAGGTACTTTTAGTAAAACAAGTTTAGTTTTATTTAATTTATTAACAATATCTACAAGATTTATATTATCTAAATATAAATTTAATTGTTTTTTTGTTTTATAATTTGGACCTCCCCAAGGTGGATCTAATATAACAACATCTTGTTCTAATTTATCTATTAAATTTAAATAATTATCACAAAAAACTTTAACATTTTTTTCTAATTTATATTCTTTAACATTTTGTTTTAATGCTTCACAATTAATCGGATTAATTTCTATTGCATTTACTTTAAAAAATCTCCCTAAATTTAATGTAGTCCCTCCAACATTAGCGGTCCCATCAGTTATAATAATTGTTTTATTTGTTTTATTTGTTTTAATATTTTCTTTTATAATTTTTACTAAATTATCAGAGCCTTCCGGATTATTCATACTATATAAAGCTTCTTCAGTTAATCTAAGTTTTGTAATATTTACATTTTTATTATAAATAAAATGTTTATTATATAAATTTTTAGTAACAGATACAAATTCTGACATAATATATATTTAAATAAAGATTATTATTATTATATAATAAATGGATTTAAATATAAATTATAAAAAAATCAAAAAAAGAAATAAAAAAAAAAAAAAAAAAAAAAAAAAAAAAAAAAAAAAAAAAAAATAAAACACAAAATAATAAAAATATAAAAAAACAGATTTATTTAGATTCTGCTATTAAAATACAACAAGCTTATCGAAATTATTTGAAGAAAAATATAATAATCGATTTTCATCGAAGAAGTTTAGAAGTTGATGAAACATTTAATAATGATACTACATTATTAGGTAAAAACATGAATGAATTTCATAAGATGTATTTTTTTAAGCTAGGTCATTATTATTTTGATATAAGAGAATTGTATCAAAATAAAAATTATTCTACTAAAAATCCTTATACAAATAAAGAATTTAATAGATATCAATTAAATCAAATTTATCGAATTTATAATAATTTAAGAATAGATTTTGAAAATTTTAAACTTTTAGAAGAAGATAATCAAGAAGTATTATCAAATGAAAATAAATTATCAAAAAAATTAGCTGATATTTCAATAAAAATAGATAATATAACCAATGGTGTGTCAAATATAATTTTATTAAATAATTATTCAGAATATGAATTATTCAGTTTTATAAATAATATATTTTATTATGATTTAATTAAAAGTTTATATGATGAAAAACAATTATTTGATGAATTACATTTATTATATAGAAATTTTAAAAAAGAAATAAAAATATATGATAGAGATTATTATTATAGTGTAATAATGGAGAATAGATTTAATTATAGATATAAAATTTATAATATAATTAATAAAATTATTAATATTAAAGATGATTTTCAAATAACTAGATGTTATATAATAAATGAAAATATAAAAGAGATTGAAGATATCTCAGATATAGCAGATATAGAAGACAGCGAAGACAGAGAAGGCATCGAAGACAGAGAAGACAGTGAAGACAGCGAAGACAGTGAAGATATTGGAGATTATTAAATTATTTTTAAAATAAAAATTGATTTAAAATAATAAAAATATTAAATATTTAATATAATGGATTATAAAGTGTTTTCAAAAGATGAACAAAACGAATTAAACAATATTAGAGAAAAATGTAGATACAAATTTTATGAAATATTGAAAAAAAAAAAAACTAGTATTTTAATCGAAGAAAGTATTTATAATTATGTTATTGAAACATTATTAAAAAAAGATAATATAGTCAAATTTGATAATAGTTTCAAAAATTATTATATGTTAAAAAATATATCTTTGTATAATAATTTAAATGAAAAATCAACAATAGTTGGTAATAATTATTTATTAAATGAAATCAAAAATAATAGAATAGACTTAACTAAAATAGCTTATTTAAAACCGAATGAACTATTTCCAGAAAGATGGTCAGAATATATTAAGAAGAAAAAAGCTGTTCAAGATTTTTTATGGAAAGAAAATAAATTTGTAGAAACAGATGAATACAAATGTTCAAAATGTAAACAAAAAAGATGTACTTATTATACATTACAAACACGTTCTTGCGATGAACCAGAAACAATTATAATTACATGTTTAAATTGTAATTATGGATGGAAAGAGTAAAAAAAATATATTTTATTAATATATTTTATTAATATATAGTATGTCAGATAATAATGTGGGTTCATTTAAACAAGAAGAACAAGAAGAAGAAGAACAATATCAAGAACATCACGAATTTTATAGAAATAAACATAACAAAATTAATAGAAAAATGAATAAATTAAAAAGACAAATGAATCTTAGTAATTCATTTCATTTTTATATTTTAATTTTTGCTATATTTATATTGATTTCTGCAGTAATGATCGCATTAATAAAATAATTTTGTGATATAACACAATTATTTTATATAACACAATTATTTTATATAATTTCTTTTTAAATAATTTCTTTTTAAATTATTTATATAATTTCTTTTTAAATTATTTATAAGTTTATTTAAATTATTTATAAGTTTATTTAAATTATTTATAAGTTTAATTTTAAATAATATAATATTAAAAATATTATAGATGTCTCAAAAAGATATAGATTCAATAAGGCAAAAAGTTTTTTATATTGATAATTATGTAAATACATTTTTTAATACAACACTTATTAATATTCAGAAAAATGTAAATGAATTAAATATACGATTAGCAGAATTAGAGAAAAAGAGTAATAATAATGATGTTAATAACGAAGTTAATAATTTATCTGATGAAAAACCAAAAAAAATTGAAAAAAAACAATCTAAAGCAAATAATAGAAATAATTTAAATTCTAATAATCAAATTAGAACAATATCTTTACAATAAAAATTATAAAGGACACATATTTGGAACAAAAATTCCGTTATTTAATCTATTTTGAACAGCTTCTGCACTCTGTGGTTGCCATTGTGGTCCTGGGCTTGGAGTTTGTAAATTACAAGGATTTTGATTACTTCCGGAACATATTGGATTACAATTATCTTTCCCTAATAAACAATCGTCACTTTTAACTTGTGCAGGTGGTAATGGCATGGATGGAGTGTCTAATTTTTGAAATGTAGACTCGAATGGCGAAGGATTTGTAAATTTTTCACTCACATTATCTTTAAATTCATTTAAATTTGTTTTAATATTTTTTTCAACGGTTTCTAAACTAATTTTAATTCGTTTATTATAATCATTTCGTTGTTTTTGATCTAAAACATCTATCGGTTTTTCTTTTGGATTTTCAAATTTTAAAGCATCTAATTTATTAATAAAATTTTCTTTTTGTACATCACTACATCTATTTACTAAATCATTTAATTTGTCTTCATTTATCATTCTAGAAATTAAATTTTCAATTAATTCATGTAAACCAAATGTACCAATTACAACTAAAGCAATTAATATTTCTCTTGATACTTTCAAAAATCTAACAATTAAAAAATAACATAATAGAACACTTATTAATAAAGATATAATTAATCTATGTTTATATATCGGATTTTCAATCATTAATAATAACTTTGCAATTTCAGAACAATTAGTCATATATTAAAGTAATATATATTTTTAATTTAATAATTGTAAATATAATGTTATGAAAAATATAAAAATAGCAATCCCAACTATTGGATATAATGTATAATTTTTAGTATTATCTAAAGTATTGAGAACTCTATCTTCTAAATAATTACCAATGTTATTAGAATTTTGACTAGTAGTTGTAAAAATATTATTTAATATAAATAAAACAATATAAGATACAGTTAATGGTATTATAAAATATAATAAATAATTAGGCAATGTTTTATCATATTTATTATGTAAAACAAAAACAACAATTGATGTAATGAAAATAGAAATAAAATATGTAAAATTAAATGAAGTCATTTTATATAAATTATAAATATAAAAAATATAAAAAATACATAAGGAATTAAATTAATAAAAATATATAAATATTTATAAATGAATTATTACGAAATATTAAATCTAAAACCAAATTCTACTAAAAATGAAATTAAAAAAGCATATCATAAATTAGCTATAAAATATCATCCTGATAAATCTAATAATTCTGAAAATGAAGAACTCTTTAAAAAAATATCAGAAGCTTATTCAGTATTATCTGATGAGAATAAAAAAAGACAATATGACTCCACTGGAATCACCGACATTGATATGACAAATCCTTTAGAAATGTTTCATAATATTTTTAATAATTTTAAAGCAGATAATAATTTTAATTCAGATAATTTTGAAGTAAATTTATATGGTTCTTGTGATTTTTCACAAGGAATGTTTAATCCGAATAATTTAATGAATTCTGAAAAAATGAATAATATTTTACCAGATATGTTTAATACATTTACATCTGTAATAACCGGAAATGAAAATAACGACGATAATCCTATGAAAACTAATTTAGTAAAAACATTTATGAATGTTACTAAAAATATTATTAATAACCACAATAATTCTGATTATAATACAACGGTAAAAAATAATCATTTAGATAATAATCATTCAGATAATAATCATTCAGATAATACCACGGCAAAAAATAATCATTTAGATAATAATCATTTAGATAATAATCATTCAGATAATACCACGGCAAAAAATAATCATTTAGATAATAATCATTCAGATAATACCATGGCAAAAAATAATCATTTAGATAATAATCATTTAGATAATAATCATTCAGATAATAAACCAAAAGAAATATTTATAAGTAAAGAATTTTCTTTAAAAGATTTTTATAATAATAAAAAGAAAAAATTTAATTATTATAGATTAGAGAATAATGAAAAAATTAAAGATTCAATAATAATTAATTTAGTTTTAAATGAAAAACTAATAGTTGAAAATAAAGGACATAATATTAAGAATTACAAAGAAAAAGGAGATGTTATATTTTTCTTTACTTTAAAAGACGAAATTTTAGAATATAAAGTAGAAAAATTGAATATAATTATTGAACAAAATATTTCACTAAGTGATTTATACTCAAGCTATAAATTAGATTTAATATTACCAAATGATAAAAATTATAATTTAGAAATTAATGATTTATATAAAAATTATTCTAATTATTTAATTCCAAATATGGGTTTATTAGATAAAGAAGATAATAAAGGTGATTTAATAATTAAATTTAATATAATATTTAATGAATTATCTTCCGAAAACATATTACTATTAAATAAAATATTTCCTAAACATATTTCCTAAAAATAATTTCTAAAAATAATTTAATTTTATAATTTTATTTAATAATTTTATTTAATAATTTTATTTTATTTTATTTAATTTAATAATTTTATTTAATATAAATTAAGATTTTTATTTAATATAAATTAAGATTTTTGAGGTGTATTATTATTATTTGTCACGGGTGTTTTCTTCTAACAGGTGTAGTCTTTGTTGTGGGTATCTTCTTTGTCGCGGGTGTCTTCTTTCTAGCAGGTGTTGATGGTGTCTTCTTTCTAGCAGGTGTTGATGTTGATGGTGTCTTCTTTCTAGCAGGTGTTGATGTTGATGGTGTCTTCTTTCTAGCAGGTGTTGATGGTGTCTTCTTTCTAGTAGGTGTTGAGGGTGTCTTCTTTCTAGCAGGTGTTGAGTGTGTCTTCTTCCTAGTGGGTGTTGATGGTGTCTTCTTCCTAGTGGGTGTTGAGGGTGTCTTCTTCCTAGTGGGTGTTGATGGTGTCTTCTTCCTAGTGGGTGTTGAGGGTGTCTTCTTCCTAGTGGGTGTATTCTTTCCAGCAGGTGTTTTTTTTATAGGATTTACGCCTATAGATTTATTACCTCCCCCTTTCATTTTATATGGCATCATCATCTGATTAATTATAGTTTCTTTAAGTTTCGTTATGGTGTTTAGTCGTTGTAGCCTTTCCGTAATATCGTATACAATTGTATCTTCCTTAAGATATTTAATTGATAATTTTTTAGTGGATATTAGTTTACTGCGTATTTCTTGAATTCTATTAAATGGATAAGGTGGGGACTTTTCCATAAGAGATGCCCCCCATAAAGGATCATCATTTAATCCTGAAAGTTTTTTTTGTTTTTCGACAGATATAATTTTCGGAAGGGTTTGTTCAACTATTAATTCATCAACTGGAATCCCTTTCAATTTAACGTATTTACTTGCTAAATCTATTACGGTTTGACCATTTTTACAAAAAAACCACACCTGTTTTTGATTTAACGTTCCTACTAACCCAAAACTTGCTCTATCACCACCGTCCCAATCATATAAACCTGTCATGAATTTTTTCCATGCCTCATGTTGTGGTAAATATGTTTTGTTTTTTAATTTATCACCAAATTGGTTTTCTAGTTCAATCAGTTTGTTCTTAGCATCCTCCGCCCATTTAGAATCACCTTTCACATGTTTGTTTACTTTTATATTTAAAGTAACGTCATCGTAACTTAAGTCTTTAGAACGAATACCCGCTACTGTTACAATTAAAAGATTTTGTTTTTGATTAGGTATATCTATTTGTTTAATCTTACTTATTGGTATTCTAGCAGTAAAATCTTCTTTAAATTCATATAGTACTCTGAATGGGGTTTTCTTTGTAAATTCTTTTTCGATTTCTTCCAGTGGTTTCATTAATCCTTCTAGAAACACCAATATTTTAGGTGTATTTTTATCATTGTTATTATTGTTATTACTTTTTTTAGGTGTATTTTTATCATTGTTATTACTTTTTTTAGGTGTATTGTTATTATTTTTATCATTGTTATTACCTTGTAAGATTTGGAGAATAAGAATTTGTTCCGCACCAATAGCTTCATCATTATCATCATATAATAAATCTAAATCTTTTTCTTCAACTTTGATATGTTTAATCTTTCTAATAGAATTTATTTTCTGTTGTATGTTGATTTCTTCGGTTAATATCTTCTTAGCTTTTTTTTTATCATCATATAACACTGCTAGTCTTGTAGATATAATTTCTTCGAATATGTTGGTTTTATTAGGTTTAAAATTACACGGATTAATTTTTGTTTTTTTATCAGGTGTTTTAACTTCCTTTTGATTAACCTTCTTATTTATTGATGTATCCAATAGGCTTTCTTGTGCTCTCCTAACAGCTGGGTCTCCTAAAATTGCGTCCTTTCTCGTTACCACATTAGGAACGATTCGTTGTAGACATGGATTATCTCCCCAATATGTAGAATAATTAAATTTAGGTTTGTGTCCGTTGAATGGTATACTATATAAACATTCTTCAGGTGTTAAATGTTCTCTTAATAATTTGTGATTATTAAAATGGGGGGTCCCCCCAGCACCTAATACTAAATCTTTTAAAAACCAGTTTTCTCCATCCCATCTTATTATGATAGATTCTAAATTTCTAGGTTGCTCTAAAAACATCGTTAAATCTTTATCTTTTATTCCCTTATCATAATTTATGTACTTGTCTTTTCTATGGCTGGGTAGGTCTTTGTGTTCTTTGTCTTCGTATATACTTGTTTTTTTGCTTACAATTAATTTAACAAGTTGTTTCATACAAGCACCATGACTTGCAATAACTGGTAATGTATTGGCTTTTACACTATCAGAAAAAATTATGGGTGCCATCATTAAAAAATATGCGATACTATCTTTAGTTGTTATAATTGGGTCAAGTTCATCATATACACAAGGAAATCCATTATGTAATAATGCTAAATCAGTTTTTATCTGAGCTTTTAATAAATTGTTTAATATTGCACAAAACATATGACTATGTGTTTTTGTGGTTGTTCTTCCCGTTGTTTTTATTGACATTGTTGGCCGTTCAGCAAAGTTTTGGATTTCACTAATATGACCTATTCTTCCTTTTACGTGTGGGGGGGTTCCTTTTCTTTTTCCTTTAGCTGATTCACTGTATCCTTGTGATATTAACATTGCGGTCATACAAGCACGAGGAAGAAAAGAAGAATAAAATTCGGGGGTTTTATCAGGACTTTTTTCTAAAATTTTTGGCAATATATTCTTCCCAAAATAATGAGATTGTAATATTCCTGATAATGATAATAAGGGTGTTAACCACATTTTTTGATACGAGTGATTTTTTGCAACATTAGCTCCTGACTGACCGTGTCTAACAATACATAATTCAAGACTACCTTTGTGTGATGTTTGTTCATTTTTGAATTTTTGTGAAAATGATCTCTTGTCTACGTTAAAATTTAAAGTGCGGGGAAATAAAGAGTTGTAAAATGTGGTTACATCTATACCAAAAACTTGACATAAACTTTTTATATTTAAAAAAGTTACATTTTTACACTTTTCTGTACGGTCACCTTCCTCGTTAAAAAATTGAACATCATTTGAATGTTGATTCTGAGAAATAATAACATAACTACTAAATAAACTATATAAACATACAGAACATAATGTCATTCTGTATTTCCCAAATCTTGACGTTAAATCATTATTATTTTTTGCTAAAGAACCTTTTGAGTTCACATTTTTTTTTGAGTTTACATCATTCAAAGTAATTTTCTTTACTAATTGATATAATGATTTTGGAATACCAGGTTCGTTAGATTTTTTAGAAACACCCCCCATTATCTTTTCAAAAATACCACTTGATATTGCGGATACTTCAGTAAGTCTTAAATTATTAAGATTACTATTATTTGGTAATTTACAAATTTCACACTGTGATGTCATATAATTTAGTAAATAAATAATATATTCTAAAAATATAAAAATATAAAAATATATTCTAAATATAAAAATATATTCTAAAAATATAAATGAATACTAATAGTTTAAATCATATGAAAGGTTTTAATTATGATAATAGTAATAACAATAAATTTAGTTTAAAAGTAAGTCAACCATACTGTTCAACATTTGATTTTAATAATAATAATTGGATTCCAACAAATATGTATTGGATAAATGATTATAATAAATATAGTGATATATCTAAATATATTATTCAAAATCCACCAGACAATTCAACCGTAAATAATAATTTAAATAATAATAATTTAAATAATAATTTAAATAATAATAATAATAATTTAAATAATAATTTTTATAATAAAAATTGATTTTATAAAAAAAATTGATTTTATAAAAAAATTGATTTTATAAAAAAAATTGATTTTATAAAACATATTTTTAAATTTAAAATATAAATGAATCTAGATAAAAAACATATCAAATCTAAATTACAAAAGGAAACATTACAATTTCTTAAAAAGAATACATTTGATAAAGTATTAAAAAAAAATTTTGGACAAATTATTAATAATTTATCAAATAATTTATCAAATAATTTATCAAATAATTTATCAAATAATGTAAATAAATCTTTTAATAATAATTATTATTTATTTAGAAATAATCAAGAAAAAATTAAAAGAATACAAGTATTCAGAAATAAAATTAATTTATGGTTAAAGTCATTCCTAAAAATAATTAATGAATATAATAAATATATCAGACCAATCAAAAAGAATCAAAAAGGCGGTAATTTAATAATTAATGATTTTATAGATAAATATAATTTAAATATAATAAAAAAAAATATAATTGAAAATAAAAAATTATTAATTTTAAATTATTTAAAAGGAAAGATAAAAAAAAATAAAAAAGATATAGAAATTATTAAATTAAGAAATAAATTATCAGAAATGAATAAATGAATTATCTAATAAAATATTATTTATAAAATATTATTTATAAAATATTATTTATAAAATATTATTTATAAAATAAAAATTAACATTTTTTATTTACATTTCTTCGCGAATCAATATTTTTCATTAAACATTTAGACTTTTGTTGCATTTTATCTGGGATTAATTGACCAAAATTTATATCTTCTTCTTTACATTTTTTACATTCTGTTGTTAGCATATATTTATCCATGTTAGGTACATTAGATTTTTTAATATATTTTGATAAATCAGGTTCGTTATTTATATCATTTTTATGAATAAAGTCTGGCATATTTGGTAAATTATCTTTATGGACATATTTGCTTAATTCATCTTTTGATATATAATTTGACATATCAGGGATACTATCTTTTGATACATAATTTGATAAATCAGGGATATCTTGGAAATTGATACTAGGTGCCGGTGGTATTTTTGATTTTAAAATATATTGAGATAGATTCGGTTGAGGTGGGATTTCAGATTTTAAAATATAATTATTTAAATCTCGATGGTTTTGAATTGGACATTTTTCATTAAATTCACTACATTCATCAAGTTCATCTGGCTCATAATAACATTTATATTTGCCTTTAGGTTCTTCATAGTTTGGAAAATATTTATGAAATTTATGATGTTTTTTTCTATGATGCTTTTTATTGTTCTTATGATGTTTTCTACCTTTTTTACCTTTTAATCCCCATCTATATTCGGTTGGTAAAAGAGTTAAGTTTTCTTGGATATTACATAATCCTAAAATGATTACTACGGTAACCGATAATAATACAAAAAATAATACCATTATATAAAGAATAAATATATTTTTTAAATTAGTTATAGTATTTATCGTATTTATCGTATTTATCGTATTTATCGTATTTATCTTGCTAATAAAATTTATCTTGCTAATAAAATTTATAACTTAATATTTGAAATTATATTTTCAAAACACATCCAGGTGACTTGTTTCCATCAACTATTTGACACCAGCGATTACCTCCACTTTTATCACTACCTTTTAAAACTTGATCATAACCATAATGACAAGGCATACCTTTAAAAGTACCTACTCCGACTGTTCCTTTACAATTTGATGTTTTTGAACTATTGGTTTGTTTTAAAAATGTCCCATTTTTAGGATACCGCTGATTTTCATTTTTTATGATTTTTTGACTTAAATCTACATTCTTTTTAAAACATGTTCTATTTGAATATGTTTCACCTGGTGCTTCACCATATGAATAAAATCCATCACAATCATTATTACTATTACATAATTCTGTTGCTTTATTAATCTTTAAATTACTATAACAACCATTTATATCGGATCCATTAAGATCTGGAAAAGCTTGTATTCTTAATGAATTTTTACTAGTAGTATAATTACCAAAAGACATTACTTTTGGATATATGTCATAGTCTTTATTATTTTTGTTTTCTTTTAATTTTTGTTGTAACTGTGTATTTGTATCTCCTAATTTAGTTATTTGGGTCATTAAACTTTGGGTTGTATTTTTTAATTGGTTATTTGTATTAATTTGATTTGTAAGATTAGTTTGAATTTGTGATTCTTCTTTAGTGATTTTATTAACATTATTATGTAATGTGTTAATGGTTTTTTGCAAAGTAGCGATTTTATTTAATTGTTCATTTTTAGAACTTTGTGATTCAGTATTATATGCGTTTACGGTGGTTTTTAATAAAGATGAATTTGCTTTTAATGCGTTAGTTAATTTTGTTTTTATATTATTTAAATTATTAATTTTGTCTTTAATTGAAGAATCATTATTATAATTATCTGTGCAAGCTGGTGCATCATAATTGATACAAGAAACTAATAATAATTGTTCACGTGTTAAATCGGTTTTAGTTGTTAAAATGTTTAATGACTCATTATCATAAGTTGCCTGCTTATCAATTAAATATTTTTTATCTCCTAATTTATTATTTGTATCATAAAATTGATTTACTAAAGTTTGTTCATCTGGATTTAAATTACCAAGAGAAGATGCTGCCAATTTATTACGACCAAATATATTATTAATAGTATCCTCAATCGAATGTGTAGCATGTGATGCTGTATTTTCAATTAAATGTGTTCCTTTATTAATTAAATTACTACCAGTTTTTTCAATACTATGAAAATCATTTTTAATACTGTCTATCGGATGAAGAAACTCAAAATCTTCTGTATATCTCTCAAATAAATTATCATTCAAATTATTCAGTATATTGTCTTGGATATTATTACTTGGTTGATTTTCATTAAAATTTCCTGGAATATTTGAATTACCATTCTGTAATAAAGCATCTATAATATGATCATATTTATAATTTATATCTGATATATAATCTTTGAATAAATTATTTTTATTAATAATTAAAAATAATATTATAGCGATTACTAAAAATAATAAAGGTTGTATTAATTTATTTTTAAACATATATATTTTAATTATATTATTTATTTTAATTTATTAAATTAAAATTATTCTAAGTTTACTTTAATTTTAATTTTATCATAATTTTTACTTATATGTTTAATTTTTCCTATTCTTAAAATTTGATTTTGATTCGTATATTCAAATTTTCCTGATAAATCTAAATCATCTAAAATACTTTTATTATCTTTATTTTTAATTTTATATTTAATATGATAATTATGGTTATTATTATCATGATTATCATGATTATTATTATTATCATTATTATTATGATTATTATGATTATTATGATTATTATGATTATTATTATGATTATGATTATTATTATGATTATTATGATTATTATGATTATTATGATTATTATGATTATTATGATTATTAAAAATATGAAATTTTATATATATAATTTTATCTTCATTTTTATTTTGTAAATCAATTTCATAATCTTTATCTTCATCATCTTTGTTAAAAGGTGGTGTGGAATGTATTGTTTCCAGATTTTTTTTATATTTATCACCAACTAGAAATTGAATTCTATTAATATGAGCGTGTCTATTATCCTTATGATTCCTGTCATCGTTTTTGTCATCATCTCTATCACGATCTCTATCACCATGTCTATTACGATGTCTATTACGATGTCTATTACCTCTATTAAACTCATCATCAAAATCTGAATCGAATGAGTAAGGATTATTAGTTCTAATAGAGCTTGGATTAATATTTGAGGGGGGTGGAGGAAGGGGTGGTAATTGGATTTCACCTGTGTTTCCAGAAGTTATATTTTGTTGAAGTGCATTATTATCACCACTATATATAAATATGTAAACTATTTCAATGGTAAATAATATAAATAATAATATGGCAATCAATTCTATTCTCA
>ENA-ORXF01001057-ORXF01001057.1-marine-metagenome-genome-assembly--contig:-NODE-1057-length-18465-cov-8.272678_pt1 | contig 18465 bp, 30 predicted proteins | sample MGYA00237864_ERZ511476 | MGnify/ENA primary metagenome ERZ511476 (study PRJEB26306, sample SAMN06343908) | marine metagenome | isolation source: coastal waters | place: Atlantic Ocean: West Antarctic... | reverse complement strand
TTAAGATATAAACTCCTTTAGAATCAATGACTTAGAGCTGTACTGTATGGATGTACACCACTGTACGGTATACAGTAGTTTTAGCCCTAAAAGAGTCGGCATTGTCACTGCCATATTAACGAGAGCCTATCTTGTCTTTAGCGTGGCTGGTGATCTTTTTGCCTATGCGATGGTATCGGTTTCCTTAATCGCTGTTAAACAGGCTAATAGGTACACTGTAGACTGTCTACTACCTACTTAATTATCACCATTTAAGCCGCCACACTACAGGAATATAATGGATTTTTTAACCACTGGAATTAGTAAATCATGGCGGCATTAAAACTGACTGGAAAGCAAAGGGCGTTTGCTCGATGCATGGCTGATGGGATGACACAAAGCGCGGCATATCGTGAAGCATACGACGCGGACAACATGAGCGGTGCAGTGGTTAGGAATGAAGCGAGCAAGTTGATGGCTCACCCTGACATCACCGTGACGGTTGAAAGGCTAATAGCTGTAAAGGATAGGGCTTTATTGGCCTCAGGCCTCTCTGACAGAGACAGAGTTCTGGAGCGTCTTAGGCATTGGGTAGACAGTGCAGAGCCAACTGATTCTAACAAGCTTAGGGCGGCTGAGTTGCTAGGTAAATCTGTCGGACTGTTTAGGGACGTTGTAGAGACTGCGATCACTGAGAGAGACAGTGACAGCGTAGCAATGGCTTTGGAGCAGAGGTTGGAGGCACTGCTAGGGACTAGTACAGAGCAGGAGACAGAGCAAGCAAAGCCCACAGAAAGCGATTCACTCCATTAAGCTGAGGGCTGTACAGCTATCATCCACCCCCCCTTATAGCAGGTGCGTACCTGATATCCATATACATAGTGTTACACTCAAATAATTACTAGGTTTTCCGTAAGCGAGTACTTTTTTTTTCAGAATAAGCACTTTTTTATTACCTAAAAATTTTTTACAAAAAAATTAAGCTTTTTTATCCGTAGCCCTTGCATTATTCTGTCAAGAGCGTAAAGTCAGTAAAATCTAGAGATTCCTATCAGGAATATTCCTGTTTAGATTCCTTCTTCTTAGCATGTCATCTTAGTTTTAAGTTTAATTCTATATAGGTAGAGTCCTAAGACAGGAATATTCCTGTAGAGAGTTCTATATTTAATTTGGAGAAAGGTTATGCCCAAGAAAGAGTCAAAAGTAAAAAGAATGTCAAAAGCTGACCGTGAAGAACGGAACAGAATAGAAGATCTTGAAATTAACGCCGCTTATGACGCTGAAGAAAAAAGAAAAAGTGCCGTCAGAAAAATAAAAAATAGCTATGATAAGAAAGAAGCTCCTTTGCCTAAACGCGCCAGAGAGATGCCTTTAACAGATGAGCAGGCTAAGGGTGCCATTCAAGCTTTAAGGAATGATGCAGGTAGTGCGGCTTACCGAAAAAGATTACAAGAAAATAAATCTAAAGGAGAAGAATCTGTGAAAAAGAAAAAAATGAATATGGGTCGTCAGGCAACAATGGGTGGCCGACAAAACCTAGCTAATGAAGAGACCAACCGTCCTAACTTTGGCAAAGACACTACAAACTTTCAATATAGAAATGCCAAGCCCCCCGGAATGGCTCGTGGTGGTGCAATGGGTGGCCGTCAGAATCTAGCCAACGAGGAAACTAATCGTCCTAACTTTGGAAAAGATACTACAAACTTCCAGTACAGGAATGCGAAACCGCCCGGAATGAGTGCAGGCGGAAAAGCAGGAAAGATTCGTGGCTACGGGATGGCCCGTGGTGGTAAAGCCTGTAAGATGATGTAAGGAGGGTTGCATGTCCACATTAAAGATTCTACAGAATGGTACATTCGCTGATGGAGAAGGTGTTTATCAGATAGGCTACGAGCTTGAGGATGGTTCTTTTGACATCGTTGAGCATGATGTTATGCGTAAGGATGTTGCTGAAGCTAAACTGTCTGAGATGGGCGTAGCTAAACCCGTAGAGATGGAGAGAGCGCGAAGCAACACTGGGCATTTTGTAGCGGATGATCCTGCCACTCCAGATGTTAACGAAGCGTATGTGCCTAAGAAGAAGAAGGCTCCTGCTAAAAAGAAAGCGGCTGTTAAGAAAAAGAAAGCATAAGGAATTGTATGTCCGTTGCGGATAAGGTTGATCCAGAGCTTTTAAAACAAATCCCTAATCTGCCGCTAGAACAGCAGAAAGAGGTTCTAGTCTTATTAGAAGAGCTAGAAGAAGCAGAATCCAAGGAGAAAGCAAGGAATAGCTTCATGGGGTTCTGCAATAAGGTTTGGCCTGCCTTTATTGAGGGCAGGCACCACAAGATCATGGCAAACGCCTTTGAACGTGTTGCTAGTGGTGAGTTGAAGCGGTTAATTATTAACATGCCTCCTCGTCACACTAAATCAGAATTTGCATCTTATCTATTACCTTCATGGTTCTTAGGTAAGTATCCAAATAAAAAAGTTATTCAAACCGCTCACACTGCTGAATTATCAGTAGGTTTTGGTCGAAAGGTGCGTAACCTAGTAGACAGCGAAGACTACAAATCTCTTTTCCCCTCTGTCGGGTTGAGGGCTGACTCTAAAGCCGCAGGGCGATGGAGTACCAGTGCAGGTGGCGAATACTTTGCTATCGGTGTTGGTGGTGCTGTAACAGGTAAAGGCGCAGACCTTCTGATCATTGATGATCCGCACTCCGAGCAAGAAGGTCAATCGGGTGACCCCTCCGTTTTTGACAAAGCCTATGAATGGTACACATCTGGCCCTCGACAGCGACTTCAACCGGGAGGCGCGATTATTATTGTTATGACTCGTTGGCATAAACGAGACCTAACAGGACAGATTATAAAGTCATCTGTACAACGCACAGGGACTGACGAATGGGAAGTGATTGAGTTTCCTGCAATCATGCCCTCAGAAAAACCTTTATGGCCTGAGTTCTGGCCTATGAAGGAACTGGTAGCACTAAGAGAAGAGCTTCCTTCTTCTAAATGGAACGCCCAGTATCAACAAAACCCTACCTCTGAGGAGGGTGCGCTAGTTAAACGTAACTGGTGGAAGATATGGGAGCGAGACTCGCCACCGCCTTGTGAGTTTATAATACAGTCTTGGGATACGGCATTTCTTAAGACACAAAGGGCTGACTACTCAGCGTGTACTACTTGGGGCGTATTTTACGCACCTGATGATGACGGTAAGACTGTAGCTAACATAATATTGCTAGATGCCTTTAAAGAACGATTAGAGTTTCCTGAGCTTAAAAAGAAAGCCCAAGAGTTCTATATCGAATGGCAACCCGATGCTTGCATCATTGAAGCAAAAGCCGCAGGAACACCCCTTATCTTTGAGCTAAGGGCAATGGGGATTCCAGTGTCTGACTACACCCCCTCTAGGGGCAATGACAAGATATCAAGGGTAAACGCTGTTTCTGACCTATTTGCGTCAGGTATCATATGGCGACCAGAGAGAAGGTTTGCAGAGGAAGTGGTTGAAGAGTTTGCCGCTTTCCCCGCAGGAGAACATGATGACCTTGTGGATTCATCGACTCAAGCGTTACTGCGCTTTAGACAAGGCGGGTTCTTAAGGTTAACCTCTGATGAAGAAGACACTCCTCTAGAAACAAATAGGCGAGCGGCTTATTACTAATGGATAACCTAGAGATTAGTCCGTGGAGACTTGATCAGCTATTAAGGCCATTATTTAGAAAGTTCTCAAAAGCAGGCGATAAAGTTTACTTTAAGAACAATCAATTCCCTGTAACAGAAGAATTAGAAAAGAATTTTAAAACTATACGGTCTGAATTAGACCATATAATGAAAAGAATAGATGATTTTACCCCTTTTCAGGAGATAAGCCCTGATCAGGTGTACATCTCTAATGATGACAAGTGGAAAATGTTTTTCCTAAAGGCAGGCACTGTAAGGTTTGACAGAAATTGTCAGGAATGTCCGAAGACAATGGAAATTCTAGACAGAGATAAGCAAATTGTTTCAGCGTATTTCTCTGTTCTTGGGCCAAACAAGATGTTAATGCCGCATGAAGGGCCGTGGTGTGGAATTATCCGCATTCATTTGGCTCTGATTGTGCCTAAAGATGGAAATGGGTGTACACTTGTAGTCAATGGTATTCCATACATCTGGGAAGAAGGCAAGTGTGTAGTATTTGATGATACTTATGAACATATTGCAGTTAATGAAACAAGCAGTAATAGAGTAGTATTGTTTTTAGACTATATGAGGCCTCTCCCTTTATGGCTGTCTTGGTTTAATTGGTTAATAATAAAAAGCGCAAAGTTGCTTCCTTATTTTAAGATACCAATTAAGAGGCACAAAGAGTGGGAGAAGCGTTTTTATGGCAAAAACTAATGATATGGTTAAAACCTTTATGGATAAAGGTTATGTTGTTAACAATGATTTAACAAACTCTAGTTATGTTACACTAGAGGACGATAAATACAGCATTTATGTGTCCTACAGCGGAGAACTTGCTTGGGAAAATTTTAATATTAACAATATTGGCGCAGAAAAATTCTTTAGACTAGCTAGTGAATAATTGGAGTTTTCAATGAAAGGCACAAAGAAAAAATCAAGTTCATACATGGGTGGCGGTAAAATACACATGGATGATGACAAAATTAACCGCGTTAAATCTTATAAAGCAGGTGGTAAAACCACTGTAGCTCGCGGAAGTGGTGCGGCAAGACCGCAAAAGTTCGGGAAGAACGGATAAATGGCGATTGAAAAGCCGTTGGTTACACCTGAAGAGCTTACTGCTGAAGAAGCTAATGGTGCTTTAGAGATTGAAATAGTCAATCCTGACTCTGTTTCGGTTGAAACACCTGACGGTGGGCTAATATTTGACTTTGAAGATGGCAACTCTATGGATGAAGTGCCGTTTGATGATAACTTAGCTGAATACATTGAAGACAAAGAGCTTTCTTCAATTGCAAACGATCTTATTGGCGCATTTAAGTCAGATAAGGAAAGCCGATCTGATTGGGAAAGAACCTATATAGAGGGTTTAGACCTTCTAGGACTTAAGCACGAAGATAGAACAACCCCTTGGGATGGTGCATGTGGCGTATTTCACCCGCTACTGACCGAATCTGTTATTAAGTTTCAGTCTCAATCCATACAAGAACTGTTTCCTGCGGGAGGCCCAGTCAAAACGGCTATAGTCGGTATTGTAGATAAAGAAAAAGAAAGACAAGCAGGAAGAGTTCAAGATTATTTAAACTACTTAGTCACTGAGAAGATGACTGAGTACAGAGCAGAAACAGAAAGACTGTTGTTTTCATTGCCTCTAGCAGGCTCTGCCTTTAGAAAAGTTTACTTTGACCCTAACATGGGTCGCCCTTGCAGTATGTTTGTACCTGCTGAGGACTTTGTTGTTAGCTATGGAGCCTCTGACTTAGTGACTTGTGAACGTGCAACTCACATCATGAAGCGAACAAGCAATGAAGTAAGGAAGCTACAGGTATCTGGCTTCTACTCAGACGTAGAGTTAGGTAACCCTAGCGACAACACTGATGAGATTGAAAGTAAATATAACGAGTTAACAGGTAATTCCCACGGATATGACAACGATTCTCGTCATACCATCCTAGAAATGCAGATTGACCTTGATCTGGTTGGCTTTGAAGACATGATTGATGGTGAGGAAAGCGGAATACAGCTTCCTTATGTTGTTAGTATTGACCTAAGCTCACGAAAAATCCTGTCTATACGCAGAAACTACTACGAAGATGACGAAAATCGCATGAAGCGCGAGCATTTTGTTCATTATCAGTACATGCCCGGACTTGGTTTTTACGGATTTGGCTTGATTCACATGATTGGTGGGCTTGCTAAGTCTGCAACCTCTCTCTTGCGTCAATTAGTTGATGCAGGAACGCTGAGTAACCTTCCGGGAGGCTTAAAATCTAGAGGATTACGGATTAAAGGTGATGATACGCCGATAATGCCGGGAGAATTTAGAGATGTTGACGTTCCGGGCGGTTCAATACGCGATAATATTAGCTTTTTACCCTATAAAGAGCCAAGTAACGTCCTGTATCAGCTTATGGGAGACATTGTAGAGGAAGGCCGTAGGTTTGCATCAGCCGCAGACGTAAAAGCGGCAGACATGAATTCTGAAGCTCCTGTGGGAACTACGCTTGCAATTCTAGAGCGATCCATGAAGGTTATGAGTGCGGTTCAAGCACGATTACATGCCTCAATGCGGAAGGAATTACGCCTATTATCGAAGATTGTGTACGATTTTGGCCCTACAGAGTACCCATATTCGTCTGAAGAAGACGCTGTAGTTGCTGAAGACTTTGATGGCAGAGTGGACGTTATTGCCGTTAGTGACCCCAATTCAGGCACTATGGCCCAAAGAATCATGCAATATCAGGCCGCATTGCAGTTATCTCAGCAAAATCCAGAGATGTATGATCTTCCTTTGCTACACAGGCAGATGCTTGAGGTTCTTAACATCCGCGATGCAGATAAGATAATTCCAAAAGAAGATGAGCAAAAGCCAACAGACCCTGTTAGTGAGAATATGAATATTCTTAGAGGCGATCCTGTTAAGCCCTTTATATACCAAGATCATGAGGCGCACATTAAAACGCACATGGCCTTTATGGAAGACCCTAAGATTCAAGAGCTTGCAGGTAAGAGTCCAAACGCTCAAGTAATGCAATCATCTATGGCATCCCATATACAGGATCACCTTGCATTTCTTTATCGCCAACAAGTTGAGAAAGAACTTGGTGTTGAGCTTCCACCAGAAGGTGAAGAACTACCAGAAGATATTGAACTTAGAATATCCAGACTGGTGGCACCTGCGGCAGAACAGCTTAAAAACAAAAATCAACAAGAGCAACAGCAACAAGAAGCCCAAGAGCAACAGCAAGACCCTATTGTTCAGATGGCGCAGAAAGAGTTGCAAATCAAGGAGATGCAAGCACAAGCTAAAGCAGAACTTGATCAGGCTAAAATGCAACTTGAAACGGCTAAGGCTCAGTCTAAAGCAGAATTTGATAAGCAGAAGCTTGATCAACAAGCTGAGATTGAAAAAGCTAAGTTGGCCGTTAAGATTGCCGAAGATAATGTTAGAGAGCAGTTAGAGTCCAGAAGGATTGCATCTAAAGATCAAATTGAAGGATTTAAGATAGGTCGAGAAATCGTAGAGTCTATGACTAATGAGTAGATCGGCAAACAATTCATTTGAGTATCTTAGAGATAAGCTAAGAGGACAGATGAACGACATGAGCGATCACATTTCTGGTGGCGCATGTAAAGATTATAATGAGTACGCAAAGTGTTGCGGAATCATAGAGGGTTTAGCCCTTGCAGAAAGAGAGCTTTTAGACTTAAAAAGTAAGTTAGAAGCCGAGTAATTCATCGCACAAGGCGATGCACAGCGACTCTGGACGCTTTTTTCCAGTGCATAAGGTAGTATCTAATGAGTGAATCATTAGCAAAGAAAGATGAAAAAGGAGAAAAGGCCAGTCAATTGCCTAGCCCGAAAGGGTATAAAATATTGATTGCTTTACCTGACCCAGATGAAAAAACCGAGGGCGGAATTATTAAATCTGCCAAATCGTTGCAAGAAGAAGAAGTGGGTTCAATTGTAGGGATGGTGCTAGAACTTGGCCCAGACTCTTACTCTGATCCTCAACGATTCCCATCGGGAGCTTTCTGTAAAGAAGGCGACTGGATTGTTATGCGATCTTACTCAGGCACTCGCTTTAAAGTGCATGGGAAAGAGTTTCGCTTAATTAACGATGACAGCGTTGAAGCTGTAGTCCAAGACCCAAGAGGCATAGGTAAAGTATGAGTGAATTAAATGAAGTGGAAGAAAACGAACAGCAACCTCCCGTAGAGGCAAGTTTAGAAGATAAATTTTTTGGCGTAAAAACAAAGATTGTCAAAAGAGAAAAAGATAAATCTTCTGATCTGGAAGCTGAGTCTGACATAGAGTTAGAAGTTGTTGATGACAGACCTGTTGATGACCGCAGGCCTGCAAAAGCAGAAGCTCCTGAAACAACTGAAACGTCTGATGAGGAAGAGCTTTCAGGTTATAGTGATAAGGTTCAAAAGCGCATAAACAAATTGCGTTATGAACAAAATGAAGAAAGGCGGCAAAGAGAAGCCGCTGAAAGAATGCGCGATGAGGCAGTTCGTGTTACTCAGACTCTTAACAATAAGAATCAAGAATACGAATCAATTATTCAGCGAGGTGAGTCTGCTTTAGTAGGACAGATAAAAGCAAAAGCGCAAATGACGCTTGAAAACGCTAAAGCTGTTTACAAAAAAGCTTATGAAGAAGGTGATACCGATACTGTCGTTAACTCTCAGGAAGCTTTGTATAATGCTCAAGCTGAGTTAGCTGAAGCTGACAAATATGAAAAGAACATTAATAATCATCAAGCTCAGTTAGCGCAACAAGCGCAGTACAACCAACAGTATAGGGCGCAAACGCCTCAACAACCTGCTCCTCAAGCACCTCAAGCTCCTACAGTTGATCCAGAGGCTAAGGAATGGGCTGATAAGAACAAATGGTTTATGTCTCCTGACAGCAAAAGAATGACTGCAACAGCTTATGGGTTGCACGAAGAAGCTATTGTTGACAGTGGAATTAAACCTAACACTCTTGAATACTTTGACTTTATAGATAAAGGTATGAGAGAGTCGTACCCAAAATTTGATTGGCAGGATACTAGCGATACTAATGGACGTACCGCGCCTGCGACTGCTAATCAACGCTCCACGGTAGTGGCTTCATCCAATAGGAATAATGGAGCAAAACCGCGCAAAGTGCAGTTAACGTCCACCCAAGTTTCTCTCGCTAGGAAATTAGGGATTACCCCAGAACAGTACGCCAGACAACTCGCAAAGGAGAACCTGAAATGACTGAAGAGCGCAAACCCAGAGAAAACAGTTCACGCAAAGAAGATACTCGTCCTGATGATACATGGACACCCGCATCTATTTTACCCGACCCGACTCCACAGGAAGGTTATGTATTTAGATGGGTTAGGACAAGTACTCTTGGAGAGTCAGATAATACTCATGTTTCTAGAATGTTTAGAGAAGGTTGGGAGCCTTGTAAGGCTGAAGACCACCCTGAACTTTTATTAACGTCAGATATTAACTCGCAATTTAAGGGTAACATCGAAGTTGGCGGATTATTATTATGTAAAGCGAGTAAGGAAAAGATGGATTCTAGAACTAAACATTTCCAGAAAGCCGCTGATAATCAGATGCAGTCAGTTGACAACAACTACTTACGCGAGAATGATCCTAGAATGCCTCTGTTACAACCAGAGCGTAGCACTAGGACAACTTTTGGAAGGAACTAACCCTAATACTGGGGTAAGTTCCTTAAACTAAGATTAACTTTGTTATTTAAGGAGGCCTATAATGGCTACCACTGCTACCCCAAACGGCGCAGAACCAGTTAACACTCTTAGTGCGAGCGGCTCTTATTCGGGAAAAGTTCGGCACATGAAGATTGCTAACAACTATGGAACTGCAATTTTTTATGGTGACTTCGTAAAACCAGTCGCCGCAGGAGGCGTTGAGTTAGACGCAGGAACTGCAACATTAACTCCAATTGGAATTTTTGTTGGTTGTTCTTACACTGACCCAACATCAAAGCAATTAACCTTTAGCCAGTTCTACCCTGCTAGTACAGCGGCAGATGATATCTCGGCTTATGTTGTTGATGACCCTGATCTTGTGTTTAAGATTCAGGCTGATGCTACACTTGCTCAAACAACTATGTTTTTGAATGCAGGTGCTGTTCAGACTGCCGGAAGTATTGATTTTGGACGCAGTAAAAATGCGCTTGATGCTAGTACAGCCGCAACAACAGCCACACTCCCACTACGAATTGTTGAATTTGTAGACGGGCCAACTAGCTCAGTCGGTGATGCGTTTACTGATGTTCTTTGCATTTATAATGCAGGCGATCATGCGTACCGCAACTCAACTGGCGTTTAAGGAGATATAACAAATGGCTATTTCACGCGCACAAATGCTTAAAGAGCTACTTCCGGGTCTTAACGCCCTGTTTGGCCTTGAGTATGAAAAATATGATGACGAGCATACTCTTATTTATGATACAGAGAGTTCTGATCGTTCATTTGAAGAGGAAACCAAGTTAAGTGGTTTTGGAGCGGCTCCAGTTAAAAACGAAGGTTCTGCAATCTCTTATGATTCAGCACAAGAGTCTTTCTCTGCTCGCTACAACCACGAAACCATTGCTATGGGTTTTGCTATTACCGAAGAGGCTATGGAAGATAACTTGTATGATTCGTTATCTGCTCGTTACACCAAAGGTCTTGCTCGCGGTATGGCTTACACTAAGCAGGTTAAAGCGGCTAATCCTCTAAACAACGGTTTTACTAATTCGTTTCAGTCTGGTGACGGTGTAAACCTGTTCACTGCTGTTAGCGATGGTATTACTGGTGGTGGCGGTCACCCAACTGTAGGTGGTGGCTTTAACAGCAACCGTCCTGCAACTGCGGCTGACTTAAACGAAACATCTTTGGAGAATGCAATTATTACTATTGCAGGATACACTGATGAGCGCGGCCTGCTTATTGCGGCTCGTCCTACTCGTTTGATCGTTCCACCTGCGTTGATGTTTACAGCAGATCGTTTGCTAGAAACTAACCAACGTGTTTCAACTGCTGATAACGACATAAATGCTATCCGTAATATGGGTGCTATTCCAGAAGGCTATGCAGTCAATCACTATCTGACTGACAGCAATGCTTTCTTTATCCTTACTGATATTCCTAACGGAATGAAGCATTTTGAGCGTACTTCTCTTGAAACTAGTATGGATGGAGACTTTGATACTGGTAATGTTCGCTATAAAGCTCGTGAGCGTTACTCGTTCGGTGTATCCGATCCACTTGGCATTTATGGTTCTCCGGGATCAAGCTAAGTAGCTAAACAAGAAGGGGGTGTAAAAACCCCCTTTTTTATTTTTAACACGTTATTATTAACTATCCCTGACTGCTTAACAGCAGACTAACCCAAGACAGGAGATTCTCATGGGTACTACAACTTATACTGGAGCAGTTCGCTCCGAAAATGGTTTTTCAGATATTTCTAAAAACAGCGATACAGGTGCTGTAACAACTAATTCTACCTATAGCAATAATGCTAGTGTTGGTGGAACTCTCGCCGTCACTCAGTCTATCACTGGCAAAAAGTCTATTAACACTGACTTTAACGCCGCAGGTGCTTTGACACAAACTCTAACTGCCGCTCAGTCTGGAACTCTGTTCTTGATTAACGGAACAGCAAACAATGTTGTTAATATGCCTGCTCTCTCAACTGGGAATGTTGGCGTTCATTATGAGTTTCAACTGACTGTTGCTGTAGGCGGTAGTACCACAACTACGTTTGTACTTCCCGGTTCTGCTGTATCAGCTTTCCAAGGCATGGTTTCATTGGTTGCAGGAACAGCGGCTAACGCAGTAAGTGATGTAGCAGGAGATACTTTGACGCTAGTAAACTCAACCGTTCTAAACGCTAGAGTTTCTATGACTTGTGTATCAGATGATGGAACTAACTCCAAGTGGATGACAACTGTTCTTTCAACTCCAATTGCAACCATAGCTTAATACGCAGTTTAGTGTGTTAATATTGAGGGGTGAATTTCACCCCTTATTTTTAGGAGAATGTAATGGCTGATGCAGTCGCAACACAAACAATTTCAGATGGGGCAAAGTACGCCACATTTAAGTTCACCAATGTCAGTGATGGCAGTGGAGAAGCGGCAGTTAAAAAAATTGACGTTTCTGCTCTTAGCAAAGACCCAATGACAGGGCAGGCTTGTACTAAAGTTAATATATCTAACATCTGGTACAGTACTGTTGGAATGAGTGTTAAAGTGTTATTTGATGCTTCTACAGATGTATTGGCATGGCATATACTTGCTGACTATTCTGATGAGTTAGATTTTTCTGGATTTTCAGGCATACCTAATAATGCAGGTAGCGGAGTCACTGGTGATATTATGTTAACTACCGTTGGTCACTCTAGCGGCGATACTTACAGCATTATTTTAAAAGTATTAAAATCTTATGGCTAGAAATTATAAGCTTGAGTATGAAAACTTTCATTCAAGACCTGAAGAAAAAAAACGCAGGGCCGAGCGAAATAAAGCTAGAAAGCTGATGGAAAAGAAAGGCCTTGTTCACAAAGGTGACGGTAAAGATGTTGACCATAAAGACAGAAATACAAGCAACAACAAGGCTAAAAATCTAAGGGTCACATCTAGAAAAACAAATAGGTCTAGAAATGGCAGAAAAAAAAGCTAAAGCTAAATCAACTGTTAATTCAGCAGGCAACTATACAAAGCCTGCTATGCGTAAGCGTCAATTTTCAAGAATTAAAGCAGGCACTAAAGGCGGAAAATCAGGTCAATGGTCTGCAAGAAAAGCTCAGATGCTTGCAAAAGCTTATAAGGAAGCGGGTGGAGGTTACAAATGAAGGGTGTAAAACATTACAAAAGGGATGGAACTGAGCATAAAGGTTCTAACCACAAAATGTCTGATGGCACTTTGCATACTAACAAGTCACACACTAAAACAAGTGTAAAGTTATTTCATCTAAAAGATTTATCAGCTAAAGCCAAGGCAAAGGTCAAAGGCAAAAAATAATGGCTATTTCACGCGCACAAGCGGGTAAAGAGATTAAAGGCGGAAGTGCAAAAAAAAAATCCCAGAAGTCTTTAGATAAATGGACTAAAGAAAAATGGGGAACAAAGTCAGGAAAAAATAGCACTCAAGGAAAGAAGGCTACAGGTGAAAGATATTTGCCTAAAAAAGCAAGAGAATCCTTAACAGACAAAGAGTATGCGGCTACATCTAAAAAGAAAAAAGCCGATACAAAAAAAGGAAAACAATTTAGCAAGCAACCAAAAAAGATTGCTAAAAAGACCGCGAGGCACAGATAGTGGCAAACAGCAAACCTTCTAAAGGCAAAGCAAAGGTTAAAGTAACCTCTTCTGGAAAGAAAGTTAGCTACGGTCAAGCAGGCAAAGCTAAAGGTGGTGGCCCAAGAGTTCGTGCAGGAACATCAAAAGGAGATAGTTATTGCGCTAGGAGTCTAGGTATTAAGAAAGGTCTTTCTAAGAAAAAACAAAATGATCCTAATACTCCAAACAACTTGTCTCGTAAAAGATGGAAATGTTCTGGGGCTAAATCTAAAAGGAAATAAAAATGGCAACTAGCGGAACATACAACTTTAACCTAGACCTTGGCGATGCCATTGAAGAGGCTTTTGAAAGAGCAGGGCTAGAGTTGCGTAGTGGCTATGATTACAGAACCGCAAGAAGAAGCATTAATCTTCTTATGCTTGAGTGGCAAAACAGAGGTTTAAACCTTTGGACTGTTCAAGAAGGAACTCAAGCTCTTACTGGTGGAGATGGTAACTATACATTAAGTGGTGATGTTCTTGATATCATTGAAGCTTTTGTAAGAACAAACTCTGGAAGCACTGACAGTCAGTTCGATCAAACACTAACAAGAATATCAATAAGCCAGTACGCTCATCTATCTAACAAGTTAACAGAAGGTAAGCCTGTTCAGTATTTTCTTGAAAAAGACCCTAGTGCAGTTACTATTAATCTTTGGCCTGTTCCTGACAGCCAAGAAGATTACACTCTTGTTTACTATTTTATGCAAAGAGTTGAAGACACTGGATCGCCTGCATCAAATAACATGGATGTTCCGTTAAGGTTTTTGCCTTGTTTAATTGCAGGGCTTGCATATCACCTTAGCGTTAAATATATTGAGGCAAACCAGAAAGCTCCTCTTCTCAAGGCTGAGTATGAAGAGCAATGGAATCTTGCCGCAGATGCAGACAGAGAAAAAGCCTCGTTGTTTGTAACTCCGGGAGGCTATAGGTTTTGACGGCATCAAAAGGTAAAAGAGCCTTTGGATTTTGTGACAGGACTGGTTTTCGCTATAAGCTAACAGACCTTGTTCCGCAGATTGAAAACCAAAGATGGAATGGCTTGCTAGTTGGAAAAGATGTTGTTGATGTTGATCAACCTCAGTTACAACTGGGAAAATTATCTATATCTGACAATCAATCTTTATTAAATCCACGCCCAGACAGGGCTTTGGATGAAAGTAGACGTTTATTTGCGTTTAACCCTGTTGGCGGTGGCATTACTGAATTAGGAAGCTTTACCGTGGGGTTAGATATAGAAGGCAATGTAGGAGAAGTTAAGGTGGTAATAGGCTAATGGCATTCACATACACTACGCTAAAAGAAACAATACAAGATTATCTAGAAACAACTGAAACTACATTTGTGGATAACCTGCCAAACATTATCACTCAAGCAGAAGAAAGGATAATAAAAGACGTACAGCTTCCTGACTTCAGAAAAAATGTAACAGGTTCTTTAACAGCAGATAATCAATACTTGTCTGCGCCTACCGACTACTTAGGCGTTTATTCTTTAGCTGTTGATAACAGTGGGTATGAGTACTTATTGAATAAAGATGTTAACTTTATTAGAGAAGCCTATCCATCAAGCGCGGTTACTGGTGTTCCCAAGTATTACGCAATTTTCAATGAAAGCACCATTATAGTAGCTCCAACGCCAAACGCATCATTTACCGCTGAGTTGCATTACTTTTATAGGCCAGAGTCAATTACCGTATCGTCTACAGGTACAAGTTGGTTAGGCGATAATGCTGAAAATGCGTTATTATATGGTTGTTTAGTGGAGTCATATACTTTTCTTAAGGGAGATGCTGATCTTCTACAGCTTTACAAGGTTCAGTATGATGAAGCTGTAAACAGGTTAAAAACTCTTGGTGAAGGATATGGAACAACAGATAGCTACAGGTCTGGCGCAGTACGTCAGGGAAGGAACTAAAATTGATTAATGTAGGTTCGGCTCAAACAGGTGTTGTTAATGTTGTTACATCAAACAACAAAGGACTTGATGCAAGTCATTGGGCAGAAAGAGCTACAGATAGAATTGTTTCAGTAGGTGGAAACTGTCATCCTGCAATTAAAGATCAAGCAGAGGCATTTAAGGATCAAGTAAACAAAGTTGTAATGTTCTACATGGAACAAGCGATAAAAAGCGATAGAACTACTTTAATTGCGTTGCTTGAAAAAAACCAAAACAAAGATGTAGCAGAAATTATTAGGAGATTATAATGGCAATATCGCAAGCAATGTGTACTTCGTTTAAAAAAGAGTTAATGGAAGGCACACACAACTTTTTAGCATCAGGCGGTAACTCGTTTAAGTTAGCTTTATATACAAGTTCAGCTAGTTTGGGAGCAACAACAACTGCTTACTCTAGCACAAACGAAGCAAGTGGAACTAACTACAGTGCTACAGGCGCGGCGTTAACAAATGTAAACCCAACAACGTCTGGAACAACTGCATTTACTGACTTTGCTGATTTAACTTTTAGCAATGCCACTGTTACTGCAAATGGTTGCCTTATATACAATGACACCAACAGCGACAAAGCAGTTTGTGTTTTAGCTTTTGGTGGCGATAAAACGTCTACAGCAGGAGATTTTACAATACAATTCCCAACAGCCGATGCGTCAAATGCAATTATTAGAATAGCCTAGTAACTAATGGCTATTGTAAATGGTTTTGGCAGAGGTGGATGGGGACAGCTTACTTGGGGTGAGCCAATACCCGTTGTTGTCACTGGAGTGGCAGGAACAAGTGCGCTTGGCTCCGAAACCGTAAAGGCTGATGCTGATGTAGCTGTTACTAACAACTTAGCAACAACAGGCGTTGGAACTGTAGCAGTTCAAGCATTTGCCGTTGTTGGGGTTTCAGCCGTTGCTTCTACTCTTGGGTTAGGCGATGAGACATTAATCACAAACAACAACTTATCAGTTTCTGGGTTTAGTGCTACTGTAAGCCAAGGAACTGTTGTTACTGACGCTCAAGCTGTAATATCTGCTATAGGTATTGAAGCACAGGCGTTAACGCAATCAGTTCAAGTGTGGAGTTTAATCAACACAGGGCAAATTCCAAATTATCAAATAATTAGTAACAGTCAAAACCCTAATTGGGAAGAGGTAGCTTAAATGGCAACATACGTTAATGACTTAAGATTAAAAGAAATTGCCACGGGCGATTCTGCGGGTACTTGGGGGACAGAAACTAACGTCAACCTAGAGCTAATAGCTGAAGCTATGGGGCATGGTACTGAAGCCATTGCCAATGCTTCAACTCACACCATAACAATGGCAGACGGCGTTTCTGACGGGTTTAGATCTACCTTCTTAAGGTTAACAGGTGGCGGTCAGGCTTGTACTGTTACTTTAGCCCCTAATACGCTTTCTCATACTTGGGTAATGCGTAATGAAACATCTTACACCTTAACTTTTACTCAAGGTTCTGGAGCAAATGTTAATATTTCTTCTGGGCAAACTAAGATTGTTGCGACTAATGGCGGCGGTTCAGGCGCAATTGTGTATGAGATGGATGATCTTGAGCTTGCAGGTAACTTGGTTGTTGGTGGCACTCTAGGTGTTACAGGCGTTTTAACAGGCACAAGCCTAGACATTTCAGGTGACATAGATATTGATGGTACAGCTAACCTAGACATTGTTGACATTGACGGTGCTGTGAACATGGCGACCACTGCCCTTGTCACAGGTGTTTTAACCACAACCGCTACACAGGTAGCAACAGGCGGAATCACAAGTGGTTCAGATATTATTTCAGACACAGACAGCACAGACAGTTTAGGTTCTACAGGCGTTAGATGGCTAAAAGGTTGGTTCGATACTTTGACAGCAGGAACATTGACGATTGGTTCGGGCAGTGTTACAGACAGTTCTGGTGCGATTAGTTTTGGCAATGAAAACCTTACGACTACAGGAATCGTTACGGCGGCAGGAACCTCCGTATTCACTAACCTAGATATCTCAGGCGATGTTGATATTGATGGCACAGCTAATTTAGACATCGTAGATGTAGACGGTGCTGTAAACTTTGCGGCAGATGTAACCTTTGCAGATGGCGCAGATATCATCACTGCTTCAGCAGGAACAAGCAACTTCCGCGCAGGTGTCAACGCAGGTAATTCTATAGCTTCTGGCGGCAATTACAACGTAGCAGTCGGTGATGAAGCGGGAACTGCGATTACAACGGGGGATGAGAATGTTTTTGTGGGTTTTAAAGCAGGTTTTGGTACTACAACGGCAAGTCAAAATATAGCTATTGGTAGTGGTGCTTTAGAAACTAACATTTTAGGTAGTCATAATATTGGCATAGGAAACGGTGCCTTAGCTACTGCAAACCAAGGAAGTCTTGCCTCTGTTTATAACACCTGTGTGGGTTCATCAGCAGGAAACGCAATTAGCACCGGCACAAATAACACATTCGTGGGCGGTCTTTGTGGAGATGGAACTAATGATGGAACCCATAATACTGCTATAGGTAAAAGTGCTTTGTCTGCAAATTGTGCCGACAGTAACACGGCAGTCGGGGCTAGTGCGGGTGCGGCAGTTACTGGCTCTAGCAACACGCTAATGGGAGAAGCCGCAGGTGTAGCCGTTAGTTCGGGTAGCAACAATTGTATTTTAGGTTCAAACGCAGGACGTACAGGCGGCCCCGGTGGTAATATAACAACAGCTAGTAATACTATATCTCTTGGCAACGAAAGCGTTGCAACAGCAAACATACAAGTAGATTGGACAGTAGCCTCTGATGCGCGAGACAAAACAGACTTTATAGCCCTAGACCTTGGCTTAGACTTTGTTAAAGCTCTAGCACCTGTAACATACAAATGGGATAAGCGTTCTAATTATGGCGATAAGACTGCTGATGATTACGATTTAACCTCACAAACTCCTGATGGCACTCACAAAGAAGATTGGTTGGACATTGGTTTCAAGGCTCAAGAAGTAGAAGCCTTGGAAATAGCGGCAGGATATAACAAGGACAGCAACACCAACCTAGTCTCTAGCCACACAGGTGATGGCAAGCAGATGGGTCTGCAATACAGCAAGTTTGTACCCATCCTTGTCAAAGCCATCCAAGAACAAAACGCCTTAATTGAATCACTCACCGCACGAATTACAACCTTAGAAGGATAAATAAACATGGCAGAACGTACAGCAGAAGAAAAAGCACAAATGTACAGCGCAATGCTAGGAAGCGTTAGTGTTATTACAAACGTCCTAGATGCAAGCAACAATTTTTGCAACGACATGACAGACGCAGAAAAGAAAGAGCGTGTTATGCGTAGCTCAGGATATTGCAGTGCAGGTGTAGCATTAGCAGATTGGGGCAGTGAAGATATGTCTACCATCAATGCCGCTATTTCAGCCGCAGAAGCCGCGTAAGGGAGAAAGATTATGGCATATTTAATAGATTTATACGTACTAGCTACTTCACTAATTTCAGTAGCCTCAGTAGTTTGTAACTACACCGAAACCCCGAAGGACGATGAGTGGGTTGCT
>ENA-ORXF01001056-ORXF01001056.1-marine-metagenome-genome-assembly--contig:-NODE-1056-length-18492-cov-4.481890_pt1 | contig 18492 bp, 18 predicted proteins | sample MGYA00237864_ERZ511476 | MGnify/ENA primary metagenome ERZ511476 (study PRJEB26306, sample SAMN06343908) | marine metagenome | isolation source: coastal waters | place: Atlantic Ocean: West Antarctic... | reverse complement strand
GGAAGCGCAGTAATGCGTGTAGCTGACCAGTACTAATAGCTCAATTGGCTTGATTTATGCACTGAAAAAAATTTTTATGATTTGATATAAAATAAAATTTAATTTTCTTTATAAATTTCTTATAATCTGATTATTTTATATAAGAACTTTTAATGAAACTCTCAACTTAATGGATTATTAATGTGTGGTATATTTGGTTGCCTAACGCTCAATGGTAAAAATCCAGATGAAAAATCAATAATAAAAGCTATAAATAGTTTACGACACAGAGGTCCGGATGATTATGGAATTGCAAAATTTGAAAATGTAATACTTGGTCATAGAAGGTTGTCGATTATAGATCTAAGCTCAAGCGCAGCAAAACAACCAGTTGTCAGCCATGACTCTCTGATGGCATTTAACGGCATGATCTACAATTTCAAAGAAATTAAAAAAACACTGTCGTTAAGTACGACTTTTAAAGGCAACTCAGATACTGAAGTCTTAGCAAAATGTCTGGATCAATTAGGACTAAAAAAAACATTAAAAAAAATTGATGGTATGTTTGCTTTTGCTTGGTTTTGTAAAAAAAAACGTGAGCTTCACCTAGTAAGAGACCCTATGGGAGAAAAACCTCTTTACTGGGCTAAGATGAATAATAAAGTTTATTTTTCATCAGAAAAAAAATCTTTTTTTGAAATCAAAGAATTTACAAAAAAACCTAACATTAATCTTATAGATGAGTATCTTTATACAGCTAAAATTAGTGGCTCAAAAACTATATATTCTCAAATAAATGAAGTCGAACCAGGACAAATTATTACAATTTCTTCACGTACTGGCTCAATCATTTCAAGTTATTATTTTTCTGTAGAAAATACCTTTAATAACAAAAACCCAATTTCAAATAAAATAGATAGATTGAACGAACACATGGAAGAAAGCATTTTATCTAGAAGTATATCAGATGTGCCAATTGGTACTTTGTTGTCAGGGGGATTAGATTCGTCACTTATTTTAAGCTATATGATGAAAAATGATAATATTGATAAAATTAGTTGTTATCATTCCAATGTAAAAAACCAAAAGCATAGTGAGTTTAAGGACGCTTTTGCAGTTACAAATTTTTTGACAAAAAAATTCAAACAAAAAAAGATAAAACTTAAATCTAAAACAAACAACTTTAATAAATATATTGATCTACTGCAAAATGTAACAAGATCTTTTGATGAACCAGTTCATTTTTTTAACTCACCAGATTTATTAAATGTAGTTAATCAGGCATCAAAAGATGGAATAAAAGTTTTACTTTCTGGAGAAGGGTCAGATGAAATATTTTTTGGATATGATCGGTTTGTGAGAACTTATCAATTTTTAAGTAAAAATAGGTCCAAAAATTCATTTATTAAAGAAATGTATTTTGGTGGAGGTCAACACAGTATTGATTGTGTAAAAAAAATATGTTCATCACAAAAACAAGGAAAAGAAATCTCAGCCTCATGGCTTTGGTTGGAAAAAAACGTAAATAAATATCCTGTAGAAGATTTAATACTAATGTTCAGTCAAAAATTTAGAATGCAAATGTTATTGCAAAGACAAGATAGAGTTGGCATGATGTGTGGTTTAGAAATTAGAGCACCATTTTTGAGCAAAAAATTAGTCAATTTTGCAAATTCTTTAAAATTAAAAGATAAATATAAAAAAAATTCAAATACTACTAAACTTATTTTAAAGTTAATGGCTAAAGAGAAAAGACTAGTTCCTAATAAAATTATAAATAATAAAAAAATTGGTTTTAATTCCAATATGGCTGATTGGTTAAGAGAAAATAAAATGAGAATATTAATAAAAAAATTAGTTAATGATAAGAATGGTTTTTTTAATGGTTATTTAGATGGTAAAAGCACCAAAGAGATAGTGAACTTACATTTTGATGGAAAAAGAAGATTAGATGTTCTGATGTGGAATATTTTTGCTTTAGAGGTTTGGCACAGAGTATGCGGAGAGGGTGATAATAGATTTTTTTAATATTTTAAGATGATTTCATTTAGTTTCATGAAGAGTACATTTTTTCTTTAATTTAAACCTTTCTACTTTAAGTTCTTGTAATAGTCAGATCTACTTAAAATAAAATATTCACCTTCTTCATTGAATTTTAGGTTTAAAGCATCTTTAGTTTTTTGATCCATTTTCTGAAAGCCACAACTCATTTTAGAATTTGCTGAAGCCAAATCACCTTCATTATTGCCAGAGATGATAATATCATACTTTTTATAATCAAAAATCAGTGATTTTGATAATTCAACTAATAATTTTCCATACCCTTTTCCTCTATGTTTATCAGATCCAATTAATCGACCAAAACATGCAATGTTTGGAACCCACTCGTGAATTCTTAAATTACCAAAGTATTCTCCCTTTTTTGTGTAACATGCTAAAAAAAATATACTTTCTTTTTCATTTAAATATTTCTCTAGGTCAGCTTCAGTAAATTTTTTTCTTTTTGGATTAATTTGTTGAGATGTAATTGGATTATTCATCCAGGATAACCATCCACTATTTATATGTTCTTTCGATACTGGTTTGCAATATATGTCTTGGAAAACAATTTTAGCTTGGCTCATTATGAACCTCTATAAGTTTATGATCTTCTAATTTTTTAACAATTGGATACAGTTCCCAAATAGGGGAGTCGCATAACTCTGCAATGTCAATTAAAGAATGAGCGCCATCAGACCAAGTGATTAAATTCAACATTTGCATTACTTTAGAATTAGTATGTTCTGTTAATAATGCTGGATAAAGATCACGTTTTCCTAGTTGTGGCTCACAAAGAATTGTTACTTTAGGATAAGAATTTCTTTCAAGGGCTTCAATTGCTTTCCATAGAGCATTAAATCCACCTTCTAATCCTTTAGCTGTGACAACATTTATTAAGTCATCAAGTGATGTATGATATTCATCATACATTCCATACTTGGTCCGCATAATCGAGGCAATTGGTAGATCAACATTTGGAGCACAATATTGTCTTTCATCACTTCCACGATCTGCCCATTTGTAACTTTTGAAAGTTGGACAAATGTGTTTTAAAACATGCTTAGCAATTTGATCACTTAATGTGTTACCTTTTCGACTAGGTAAATATGAATAGTCACGATCATCACCTACGCAAGTTACGTTAAATCCAGCAACCACATTTTGTTTGAGGTGCTCAATATTTTGGCTCAGATAAGTAATTGATCCAATCGTTTCTGGTATAAAAATTAATCTATAACTGTATTTTAGTTTCTTAAATTCTTTAAGTTTTTTAGCTAAGAATGTTGTTACACAAGGTCCAGATAATTCATTGTTAGCCATTGATGGATGACATATATATGTTGAAATAAATATTTCTTCAGAAGTTTGACCTTTTATTAAAATTTCACCATAAGAAAGTGATCCATCAAATAATTCTGTATCAATATATACTTGGTAGTCTCCATCTGTAAGACTTTGTCTTTCATCGTGAGTTATACAAAAACCCCATCTCTTTTCGTAGTAAGATGTAATATAGGGTATGGCGTCAGGTTGATTAGGAAGTGAGTAAAGGTGGTCTTGTAATTTTGAAAGAGGAATTTTTAAATTTATTGGCGAACTATAACCCACAAGATGAAGATTATTTTTTTTGAATTGACAAATTTTTTCCCCATCTGGGGTGATTATGTATGCGTCTCTAACTTTCCATTCTTTTGGTACTGTCCAATCAAAAACTTCTGTACCACTTGGTATTTCAAATATTTTCAATTCTGGAATTTTTTCTTTAATTATCGATAGAGTTTTTCTTACCCCATCTCCAGTAATACTTCTGTTAATTGGCCAAAGTTTTTTAGCTAGATTGTAAATTTGATTAGAGAGAGTATTTTGCATAAGCACTTCTACTACTTTGATAACAAATTGTATAGTTAAGAATTAATTTGTTAATATTTATCTTTTTTAAAATTTACATAAAATTTTGTAAATCCATTTTTGAGTAATTTTTTTTTATAAGAAAATTTAGAGTATAAATTATAAGCATTAGAATTTTTTTTTAGACCAAAAATATATATGTCATTAATTTTTTTATTTTTTAAATATTCAAATAATAACTTTAAACCTAAACCACCTAATCCTAAATTTCGATAATTTTTATTTATTACAATTGAAAAAGTGTTTTCTAATTTATCAAAATTAATTATGCCTATATTTCTTTTTTTATATTTAATTATAAAAAAAATTCTACTTTTATGATTTTTTTTTAACCATTTACGAGACTCTTTTGGAATAACTTTTTTAATATTATTTATTCCACAATAATCATTATCATTTCTGTAAAAAAGTATGATTTTAAAATAATAATTAAAATTACTTGGTTTAAAATTTATTTTTTTCAGATGTAACATTGTTATAATTAATTTACTTTAATTTTACTTATTTAATTTTTTAATAGCTATTTTTTTTAAATCTTTGTGCATTTCAAAATATTGCTTCTCTTTTTTGTTCTCTTTTTTTAAAAACTTAATCTTTCTATTTTTTTTTATTAGTTGAATAAGGCTGACAAAGTCACCTAATTTAAAGTGATAATATAGTTTTTTATCAACATCATTAATATTTTTAAAATTTTTTATAGCGAACTTTTGAAACTTTTACAATTTGACCTGTGTCTACACCTCTGTTCATTTTTTGCAAAGATATTCCAATATATTTTTCATTATTTAATACTCCTTTTTAAGAATTAATTTCTAAATATTTATATAAAATTTTGTAAATCCACTTTTAAGTAATTTTTTTTTGTAAGAAAAATGTAAATTTAGTCTATATGCTGATATATTGCTTTTAAGGGCATAAGTGATTAAATGTTTGTATTTTTGTGATTTTAAGTATCTCAATAGCAGTTTCCAAGCTCTAAATCCTAAACCACCCAGGCCTACATTTCTATAATTTCTATCAATCACAATTGAAAAAGTTTCATCTAATTTGTTAAAATTTATCATACCAACATTCTTAGATTTATATTTTATAATTAAGAATATTCTATTTTTGTAATTTTTTTTTAACCATTTAAATGATTCCTTTGGAATTACTTTTTCGACATTATTAATTACACAATAATCGTCATCATTTCTATAACGTAATATGACCTTGAAATAATAATTAAAATTACTTGGTTTAAAATTTATTTTTTTAAGATTTAGCATTATAAAAGTTAAATCGTATAGTTTATAAAAAGTTAATTATTTATATTCCATCTATATATTGTAAGATATATCAAAATATAGTTTTTCCTCTGCTCCATAGCTATGCTTATCATCTGATCTTTTTGGACTATTAGCACCATTAAAATCAAAAATTAAATCACCTAAACTTAGCGACTTTTTAATTGTAGAGTGAATACCATAAACAGATAGCCCAGTATTTTTATAATTATTATTTGTTAAACTTAAAACTAAATTAGACACCCCCTTGGCTCTAAGGATTAATGCAATATAAGCGAGGTCACCAGTTTCTTTATTTTTAACAACATTTAGAAAACCATTTTCAGTAGACGCAAGTTTATGAAGCTGTTTTATAGAATCTTGGGTGCTTTCGCTAATTTTTAAATTTTGTTTTGCTAAAATTGATTCATATAGATCGCAAATTGTGCTTGGCTCTACATCATCACAAATATAAAAGTTATCTAATTTAGCTATTTTTTTTAATTCTTGTCTTCTCACTTCTCTATATGATTTTTCAAGGTTAAATGAATTATCTGAAAATGATATTTGAGCAGTATACCTGGGATATATTTTTACTCTAGGTTTTTTTTCACTATGATAATTCCACCAATCAAATGCTCTTATATCAGTTAAACCAATTGGCAGCGAGCAAGTAAAAGAACCAAACTCTTCTTCAAGTTTGCTCATAAAAGATTCGTAAACTAGAAGTCTACGCGAAAGTAAGCGGTGATTTGGAACATCCCAACCAATTTTAGTCCAAAATGGACCCACATAATATGAAAAATTTGGAAGATATATTTGATTGTCTTCATTTAGGCAAACAGGCCAACAACACAAAGTTTCATCTCCTTTTTTGGCAACAAACCAACGAACTTTATGTGCCAAATTTTTTAAAACAAAAGGGTTTGTAAAAATAGTTCCATGTGGACTTTTTTCCCAAACTATTTTTGACTCGTTTTCTGAAATTTCTGTAATTACTATTTTGCTCAAAATGAATTAAATTAACATATATTCAAACTATTTTTATTTAATACAAATATTTTATTTATAAATTATTTGAGAAACTTGAATTTTTATACAATATTTACTTATAAATAAAAAGTTAACTTTATAAATTAATTGTACTTTTCAAGCATAAATGAGATAAAGGAATTATTCAATTTTCAAATTTAACAGACCAAGTACATTCTTGGCATTGGAGTAAAGTGAAACAGACAAAAACAAATAACCTTGTAATTAATACCATTAGTGAAATTTTAAAAAGTAAAATCACAATATAAATGAATTTTCTCAAAAAATTATTTTCACCCACAATTTTAATTGTTTCATTATTATTATTATTTTATACATTTTATAGATCAGAAATTACTTATAGTGGTGATAAAAGACATTATTATTTAACTTACTATACTATATCTTTACTCTTAATTCTTTTTTCAATTATGACATTTTTTATTAGTTATAAAATAAAAGAATATATAATAATTTCATCTATAAGTTTAATTACTTCATTATATCTTATTGAGGGGTATTTTACATATAATGCAGGAGAGAAACGTTATGAAAGACAATCTGGGGAAAAATGGGACAAAAGAAGTAAGTTTGAAATTTATGAGGACTCAAAACAAATAGATGATCAAATTGTAGTGACTGTTCGCCCATTGAGATATGATGTTAATGATAATGCAATTTTTGCTTTATCAGGAGTTTCAAATTCTAAAACAATTTTTTGTAATGAAAGTGGAAGATATTCTATTTACCAAAGTGATAGATATGGATTTAATAACCCCGATGAAGAGTGGGACAGTGAAGAAATTGAATATCTGCTAGTTGGTGATTCATCAACTCATGGTTCTTGTGTAAATAGACCAAACGATATTGGATCTGTTTTAAGAACTTCATCAAATAAATCAGTTTTAAATTTAGGATATAGAGGAAATGGCCCTTTAACAGAATATGCAACTTTAAGAGAATATTTAACATCAAAAGTTAAAAAAGTTTTATGGATTTATACTGCCACTGATTTTTTAGATTTATCTGCTGAATTAAATGATGAAATATTGATGAAATATTTTAATGATAAAAATTACACTCAAAATCTTAAATTAAAACAAAATTTAATTGATAGTCTTGCACTTAATCTAATAGAAAAAGATTCTAAAATGGAAAGAGAAAAAAAATATCCTTTATTAGAATTTGTTAAGATTTATAAAATAAGAACTAAATTTTTATCAAAAGAACAAACAGCATTAACAAAAGAATTCAAAGAAGTACTTAAATTGGCAAAAGATTTAACGAGAACCAATAACTCAGAATTATACTTTGTTTATTTACCAATCTATACTCGTTATATAAATAAATATGATTATGCTGCTTATGATTTGATAAAAGAAATTGTAAATGAACTTGAAATACCATTTATTGACCTTCATGAAGAGATTTTTAAAAAAGAAGACAATCCAATGAATCTCTTTCCTCTAGATAATGGACATTATAATAAAGAGGGATATAGAAAATCTGGTGAAACTATATTTAATTTCACAAAAAATTAAATATAGTTGTTTATATTTTTTTATTAGAGGCAATTTAATTCTATGGATTTGTTTGTAATAATTGATATATAAAAGAGAAATAATAATTTAATATGAGCAATAAGAACATTAAAATTTCATCCAATAAAAGCTTTGCTTTTGTTTTTTCATTCGTGTTCGTAATAATAGGGCTATATCCATTAATTAATAATGAAGGCTTAAGATATTGGTCATTATTTTTAAGTTTAATTCTACTTTTATTGGGGTTTAGAAATTCAATACTTTTAACACCTCTAAATTCTATTTGGTTTAAGTTTGGGTTACTTTTAGGAAAAATATTTGCCCCAGTTGTTATGGGTATAGTATATTTCGTGGTTGTTTATCCTACAAACTTATTATTAAAAATTTTTAAAAATGATCACATGGGCATTAAGTATAATAAAGAGATGGAAACTTATTGGGTTAATGTGAAAAATAATGAAAGTAACATGAAAGATCAATTTTAATGGAATTTATTAAAGAACTTTTTAACTTTATTAGAAAAAGAAAAAAATACTGGTTAATCCCAATTATTGTATTTACTTTAGCAATTGGAGGAATTCTTGTGTTAACACAGGGTTCGGCAGTTGCGCCATTTATATATACAATATTTTAATTATATAAATTTACTTTGTTAATTTGGATAATAAATTATGATTATATGTTTATTAAATTTTTTTTTATAAAAATGCTGATGTGTAAATGGTAAAAATTTTAGGCATATCTGCATTTTATCATGACAGTGCTGCTGCACTTATAGAGAATGGTAAAATTATTTCTGCAGCTCAAGAAGAAAGGTTTTCAAGAAAAAAACATGATAGTAGATTTCCCATCAATGCTATTAAATATATTTTAGATCATTCAAAATGCTCATTAAATGAAATAAATAAAATAATATTTTACGAAAAACCATTTTTAAAATTTGAGAGATTACTTGAAACTTATGTTCATTTTTCCCCAAAGGGTTTTGAGCAATTTTCGAAAGCCATTCCAATATGGGTTAAAGAAAAATTATTTCAAAAAAAAGAAATAATTAATTATTTAAAAGATATTGATAGTAAATTTAATCCAGAAAATAAAATTTTTTTTTCAGAACATCATTTAAGTCATGCGGCAAGTGCATTTTATCCCTCTCCTTTTGAGGAGGCCTTGATACTAACTGCTGATGGTGTGGGAGAGTGGGCAACAACCACAGTAGCTATTGGGAAAAAAAATAAGATAAAAATTGTGAAAGAAATTCACTTTCCTCACTCTATAGGTCTTTTATATTCTGCATTTACATATTTTATTGGTTTTAAGGTAAATGGTGGGGAATATAAATTAATGGGACTAGCACCATATGGAAAGCCCATATATGAAAAAATTATTTTAGATAATTTGATTGATATTAAAAAAGATGGCTCTTTTAGGGTAAATCAAGATTATTTTGATTATTCTACAGGTCTAAAAATGACTAATAAAAAATTTAATAATCTTTTTGGCAGCAAGCCAAGAAATCCATCCAAAGAACAGCTTAATCAGTTTCACATGGATTTAGCAGCTTCAATTCAAAAAGTGACTGAAGATATTTTACTTAAAATAATCAAAAATTTATCTAGTGAATATAAACTTCCCAACATTTGTCTGGCTGGTGGTGTAGCTTTAAATTGTGTCGCAAATGGTAAAATTTTAAAAGAGAAATTTTTTGATAAAATTTGGATTCAGCCTGCCGCAGGAGATGCTGGAGGATCACTTGGAGCTGCAATGGCCTATTGGTTTAATGAGTTAGAAAATGAGAGGAATAATAATAACGATATAATGAACGGTGGTTATCTCGGACCAGAATATTCAAATGATGAAACCAAGAATATACTTAACAAAGTAGGAGCAAATTATTTAGAATTAAGTAAAAATGATGTTCTTGAATTTACTGCAAATAAAATAGCTGAAGGAAAAGCTATTGGATGGTTTCAAGGAAGGATGGAATTTGGACCTAGAGCATTAGGTGGAAGATCCATCCTTGGAGATGCAAGATCTCCAGAGATGCAAAAAAAATTAAATTTAAAAGTAAAATTTAGAGAAAGCTTTAGACCTTTTGCACCAGCTGTTTTATTAGATGATCTTGAGGAGTGGTTTGATTTAAGCTCTGATAGCCCTTACATGTTATTAGTAGGAAAGGTTAATAAAAATAAACTTGTAGATAGCTCTGACAAAATGAATAATGCAAAAGGTTTAGATAAACTAGAGTTTGTAAGGTCCCAAATTCCAGCGGTAACACATGTTGACAACACTGCAAGAATACAAACAGTTACTGCTGAAAATGGTTTATATTATGATTTAATTAAAAAATTTAAGGAAAAAACAGGGTGCCCTGTAATCGTGAACACTTCATTTAATGTTCGAGGTGAGCCACCAGTAAATACACCTATAGATGCATACAAGTGCTTCATGGCCACTGATTTAGATATATTAGTGATTGGAAACTGCGTCATGGAAAAAGAAAAACAAATTAACTTTAATTTATAGAATGACAAAAATTTTAAAAGAGGGTTTTACAAGTAAGGAAAATTTAATACAGTTCAGTATAAAAGACAAAGTTGTTAAAGAAGTTATAAATTTCTATACAGAGGCTCCATTTCCAAACTATGAAGATGAAGACGATAAATCTACAATAAATCTTAAAGGAGATAAAAATATTTTAGCCAAAGAATTTAAAGATTTTATTGGTTTTAATAAAGATGTTCTTGAGGTTGGTTGTGGAACAGGACAACTTTCATTATATTTTTCCATCGGAACAAATAATAGAGTTTTTGCATTAGACCCTACAATTGCATCCATAAACCTAGGAAAGACATTTGCCAATCAAAATAAAATAAAAAATATAAAATTTGTTAATGCAGATATTTTTGATGATGTATTTGAAAATGAAGTTTTTGATTTTATTTGGTCGAATGGTGTTCTTCATCACACTAAAGATCCAAGCCAAGCTTTTGACATTATATCCAAATATTTGAAAAAAAATGGTTATATTCTAGTCGGGCTTTACAATAAATTTGGAAGATTGAGAACAATTTTTAGAAGACTATTGTATAAATTTTTTGGTAAATCAGTCATTTTACTTCTAGACCCTACTGTGAGAAATTTAAAAAAAGATAATGATCTACAAATTAAATCATGGATCAGAGATCAATATGAGCATCCAGTAGAAAGCCTTCATACATTAGATGAAGTTTTGGTATGGTTTGAAAGAAACAATATAGAATTTATAAATTCAATACCTTCAAGTGATTTAAGCAATGATTATGGTTCAAATTTATTTAAAAAATCTAACAAAGGGAACTATTTATCGCGTTTTTTTTCTCAAGTATCTATGTTATTTAACAACCTAGGTAAAGATGGTGGATTATTTATTGTAATTGGAAAAAAAAATGAAAAATAGTTTTTTAAACTCAGAATTTAATTTAGTTAAATTTCCAATTTTTTTCCCATTGATTTATGGATTTATACTTTATTTATTTCCACAATTTGAAACTTATTTGTTATTTTTTACAATATTGTTGCTTGCAGAAACACATTTTGGAGCCACTTGGCCTTTTTTTTTAAATAAAGCTAACTTTGATTTGATTAAAAAAGATAAGATGAATTTAATAACAATCCCAATTATTATAGTAATTTTATCAGTAATAGGTTTTATCTTTGTAAAAAAATTATTCTTATTAATTTTTTTTGCAGCAAATGTGTTTCATGTTACTAGACAGAGTTTTGGAGTGTGTAAGCTCTACACCAACAAAAAAATTGAAATAAATTTTCAAGAAATATTCATATACTCGATCAATATTTTATTCTTTATTATTGGATATTTTAGGTTTTATTTGCCAGTTATTAATGCTGAAAATTTGTTATTATTAAATATTGTAGTTCTTTCTATAATCTTGATATCATCAATAATATATATTTATAAATTTCAGTTATCAAATATTTACCCTTTTTTATCAGGTGTGATAATTTTTTATCCAATCTGCTTTGTAAACAATCCCGTACATGCAATTATAATGGGAGTAACAATGCATTACACTCAATATTTATACCTCACACATAAAGTGCATAAAGGCAGAAAAAAAAATAGATCAACAAATAATTCAAGATATTCTTATTTGGGAACAATTATAATATATTCTACTTTAATGGCATCTTTTTCATTATTTGGAAAAAGCTCAAATGAGATGTTTAATATTTTAATTATGATTCCAATTATAGGTCAGATGTTACATTTTTATTTAGATTCTCAATTGTGGAAATTTAGTAATCCTCATAATAGAGAGCATGTTTTAAATTATATAAAGAATTAATTAGAAAATTATTATAGAAAAACGATTAAGTAATGTTTTGTAAATTTTCAAAGTATTCTTTTGCTGAAATTGTTCTCGATTTAAATTCAGGCTTTGGTGCTCTAAATTTTGTATAAGTGGTGTCATTCCACATTCCAACCAATGAAAACCTTACTTCATCTTTTGTAGAGTTGTTTCCAGAACGATGAAACACATGTGGATCAAAAAATAATATTTCACCTTTATTCATTGGTAATTTTTTTTGTTTATATTTTGCCACAATCTCTTCATCCACAATAATTTGTGTAGCCCTTCCATCAACTTCATTCCAGGTTTGTTTGGCAATACCTTCTTTGTGTGAACCCTCACAAATCTCAATAGTGCCATTTTCAATAGTGGTGTTTCTAATTAATGGACACCAAGTTTGAATAAATCTTGTTTCTGGGATTGTATAAAAAATTTCTTGATGCCATCCATAAGTTCTTCTTTCATCTTTTGGGGGGTCTATTCTCACTCTATGTGTCCAACTGTAAATTGTATTTCTTTTACTTAATCCAAGTAATGAACGCACACAATCTTCAATGTTACTGGCTGATATCATTTTCAAAAAACAAGAAGAATAACTGACTGTATCATACAACTCCCCTATTAATTTATTGTCAAATTTTAAAATATTTAACAAAACTTTATCAAGTTCTTTTAAATCCTTACTATAATCAATATCATCAACTTTTTTTAACTCATAATTTAAATTTATTTTATTTCTTTTTATTGTACTAAATGCCAAATCATAAAATAAATAAAATAATTCAGAATGATGGTCATCTTTAATTAGACCATCTTTTAATAAGTATCCGTTTTTTTTAAAAAATTTTGAATCCATATAATTTATTAAATTACTTTAAATTGTAAAATACTCTATATTTCTAAGATATACAAATTTAGCAACTTGTAGAAGCATAAAATATAATATAACTCACAGAGTATTAAATTAGCAATGAAAAATATATTAGTTACAGGAGGTGCTGGATACGTTGGATCTGGATTATTAAGAGATCTACTAGCCCAAGGATATTCTGTAACATGTGTAGATAATCTAATGTTTGGAGGGGAATCTTTATTGGATATTTGGCACAATAAAAATTTCACTTTTATCAACTGTGATATTAATAAAAGTGAAAAGTTAGATATAATCTTTTCAAAAAATAATTTTGATGCAGTTATACATTTAGCTGCAATTGTGGGGGATCCTGCTTGTAAACTATATTCAGATCTTGCAAATAAAACTAATTGGATATCTAGTAAATGGTTAATAGAAAAATCTAAGAGTGCAGGTGTATCTAAATTTATATTTGCATCAACATGTAGTAATTATGGAAAGATGGATAATCCAGAAGCATATGTAGATGAAAATTCTAGATTGGCCCCAGTATCTTTATACGCAGAACTCAAAGTAAAATTTGAAAAATACATGTTGAATGAGATGAAAAAAATTGATGGATTTTCACCCACTTCTTTGCGTTTTTCAACTGTATATGGTCTTTCACCAAGAATGAGGTTTGATCTAACTGTTAACGAGTTTACAAAAAATCTTGCACTTGGAAAAGAGCTTTTGATATTTGGAGAACAATTTTGGAGACCTTATTGCCATGTAAAAGATTTCTCTAATGCATTTATCACTGTTCTAAAATCACCTAATGAAAAAGTTGCATATAATGTTTTTAATGTTGGAGATACAAGAGAAAATTATACAAAACAAATGCTTGTTAATGAAATAAAAAAAGTATTACCTAACTCTAAAATTAAATATGTAGCCAAAAATGAAGATGCAAGAGATTATAGAGTTAATTGTGATAAAATAAAAAAAGAACTTGGTTTCAAAATAAGCATGACAGTTCCTGATGGTATTAGGGAAATTAAACGTGTAATTCAAGAAAATTTAATCAAAGATCCTGAGGATCAAAAGTACTATAATATTCCTCATGAACAAAAATAGCGATAATCAAAATTCAGCTGTAATCAATTTTATAAAATCAATATATAATAAGGATCAGTTTATACCTCTTCACGAACCAAGATTTCTAGGAAATGAAAAAAAATATCTTAATGAATGTATCGACTCAACATTTGTCTCCTCAGCTGGCAAGTTTGTTGAAGATTTTGAAAAAAAAATAGCAAAATACGCAGGTGCAAAATATGCGATTGCAACAAGTAGTGGCACTTCAGCACTTCACATATCCATGATCGTGGCTGGTGTTGATAAAGATAGTGAGGTTATAACACAACCATTAACATTTGTGGCAACCTGTAATGCTATTAGTTATTGTAATGCAAAGCCTATATTTGTTGATGTTGAGAAAGATACTATGGGTTTATCACCATTCGCACTTAGGGCTTTTTTAGAAAATAATACAACAATTAAAAATAAACAATGTATAAATAATAAAACTAGCAAGGTCGTTAAGGCATGTGTACCAATGCATACATATGGACATCCATGTAAAATAGATAAGATAAAAAAAATTTGTGATGAGCATTATATATTTTTAATTGAAGATGCTGCTGAAAGTGTTGGAACACTTTACAAAAATAGACACACAGGTACTTTTGGCCAACTAGGAACAATGAGTTTTAATGGTAATAAAATAATTACAGCTGGAGGAGGTGGTTGTATAGTTACTGATAATAAAACTCTTGCAGAAAAAGCTAAGCATCTAACTACAACAGCTAAAGTACCACATAAATGGGATTTTAATCATGATATTGTTGGTTATAATTATCGAATGCCAAATTTAAATGCTGCTTTATTGGTTGCGCAATTAGAAAAACTAAACGATTTTATAATTAATAAACGCAATTTAGCTAATAAGTATGAAGTTTTTTTTAAAAGTATGAATTATAATTTTTTTAAAGAGCCAAAAGATAGCAAATCAAATTATTGGCTAAACTCTATTATTCTTAAAAATAAAAACCAACTAGATAAATTTTTAGATGAGACAAATTCCAAAGGCATTATGACTAGACCAGTTTGGACATTAATGAATAAACTGCCAATGTTTAAAGATGTACAATGTAATGATTTAAAAAATTCAAATTGGTTAGCTGAAAGAGTTGCTAATATACCAAGCTCAGTAAGGGTTTAAATGAATTTAAATATTGGTTATTTTGCAGATGGGCCATGGGGTCACGAAACATTTAAAAAATTAATAAAAGATCCAGAGATTAAAATATCTTTTATATGTGTAAGATACGACAGTAAAGATGAAACTCTTAAAGGTTACGCAAAACTAAATAATATTGATTATATAAAACATAAAAATGTGAATTCAGATAAGTTTATTTCTACAATTAAAAAATATAAATGTGATTTATTTGTTTCAATGTCCTTCAATCAAATATTTAAATCAAAAATTATAAATTTAACAAAGTATAAAACTATAAATTGTCATGCAGGAAAATTACCATTTTATAGAGGAAGAAATGTTTTAAATTGGGTCTTAATTAATGATGAAAAGGAGTTTGGTATTACTGTTCACTTTGTTGATGAAGGAATAGATACAGGTGATATTATTTTACAAAAAAATTTTCAAATTGTAGATCAAGATAATTATAAAACATTACTTGAAAAAGCTTATATAGAATGTGCAAATATTCTCTATGATGCTATTTTATTATTTAAAAAAGGAAATGTTAATGCGTATAAACAAAATAAAATACAACCAGAAGGTTTTTATTGTGGTGAAAGAAAAAAAGGAGACGAAATTTTAAATTGGAACCAAACAAGTAGGGAAGTATTTAATTTTGTAAGAGCTATTTGTATGCCAGGACCATGTGCAAGAACTTTTGTTGATAAAAAAGAAATAAAAATTAATAAAATTGAGTTAGTAGATAATGCACCAAACTATAAATCTATCGTCGGTTCGGTAATAAATAAGACTCCTGCTAATTTTACTGTAAAAACAAAAGATAGTTTTGTAAAAGTTACTGAATTTGAATTTGATGGAAAGATAAAAATTGGAGACAGATTTGAATTTTAATAAAGTTTTCATAATAGCTGAAGCAGGTGTAAATCATAATGGTTCAATTGATTTAGCAAAAAAATTAATTGATGTAGCTGTTAATTCTGGAGCCGATGCTGTAAAATTTCAGACATTTAAAGCAGAAAATTTAGCTACTAAAAATGCTCAAAAAGCAAAGTATCAAAAAGATGGCACAGATATAAAAGAGTCACAGTTTGATATGCTAAAAAAATTAGAGCTTAATATTGAAGTCCATAAAGAACTTATTTTATATTGTAATAGAAAAAAAATAGTTTTTTTATCATCTCCTTTTGATCATGAAAGCATAGAACTATTAAAAAGTTTAGATTTAGAAATATTTAAAATTCCAAGTGGTGAAATTACAAATCTTCCATATCTAAGACATATAGGAAAACTAAATAAAAAAATAATTCTCTCAACTGGAATGTCAACAATTGTTGAAGTTAAAAATGCCTTAGATGTTTTAATCAACTCAGGTACTAAAAAAGATAAAATTATTGTTTTGCACGCTAATACTGAGTACCCAACTCCAATGGAAGATGTAAATTTAAGAGCAATGGTGACAATAGGGAAAGAATTAGATGTAGATTTTGGATACAGTGATCATACTTTAGGCATAGAGGTTGATATAGCAGCAGTTGCAATGGGTGCAAGCTGTATAGAAAAACATTTTACTTTAGACTGTAATATGGATGGGCCAGATCACAAAGCTAGTCTTGAGCCAAATCAACTTAAGGCTATGGTGACAGCCATAAGGAATATAGAAAAAGCTCTTGGTAGTGGTATTAAAAAACCTTCTAAGAGTGAATTGCCAAATATTCAGATAGTTAGAAAATCAATAATTGCAAAAATTAAAATAAAAAAAGGTGAGACCTTGACTGAACAAAATCTTTCAGCAAAAAGACCGGGTGGAGGTATAAGTCCCATGAAATGGGATGATATTATTGGAACTAAATCAGCAAAAGATTACAACGAAGATGAATTGATATGATTAAGAGAAAAATATGTGTAGTTACAGGTTCTCGCTCAGAATATGGATTACTTTATTGGCTAATAAAAGAGGTTGAGAACGATCAAGACCTTGAGCTTCAACTGATTGTTACAGGGATGCACCTAAGTTCAGAATTTGATTTGACCTATAAAGAAATAGAGAAAGATTTTAAAATTCACAAAAAAATTGATATGCATTTATCTCTTGATACTAGCGAAGGTATTTCAAGGTCAATGGGCATAGCTCAAACATCCCTTTCAGAAGCTTACAAAGAATTAAAACCTGATATTATTGTAGTTTTAGGTGATAGATATGAGATTTTTAGTGCAGCTAGTGCTGCTATGATAGCAAAAATACCAATAGCTCATATTCATGGTGGAGAAATTACAGAAGGTTCGTGGGATGATACCATTCGTCATTGTATAACTAAAATGAGTCATTTACATTTTACTGCTGCAGAGGAATATTACAAAAGAGTGATACAGTTAGGTGAAGAACCTAGTAGAGTATTTAATGTAGGTGGTACAGGAATTGAAAATATTAAAAGGCTTAAACTTTTATCAAGAGAGGAACTTGAAAAATCAATCAATTTCAAATTTAATATTAAAAATACTTTAGTTGCCTTTCACCCCACAACATTAGAGAGTAAGACATCAAAAAAACAGTTTCATGAACTACTCGACTCTATCGATGAATTAGAGAATACAAATATTATTTTCACTAAATCAAATAGTGATACAGGTGGAAGAATTATTAATCAATTAATTAACAAATATACAAGTAAAAATTTAGATAAATCTTTAGGTATTGCTTCCTTGGGTCAATTAAATTATCTAAGCACTTTACAATATATAGATTTCATTATTGGAAATAGTTCAAGTGGATTACTTGAGGCGCCAAGTTTTAAAATTGGTACCATTAATATTGGTGATAGGCAAAAAGGTAGAATTAAAGCAGAAAGTGTTATCGACTGTTTACCAGATAAAAAAGATATAGAAAAAGCAATCAAAAAAATTTATTCAAATGAATTTCAAAAGAAATTAAAAAATATGAACAATCCATATGAAAATAGAGATGGAGATAGTTACGCAAGTCAAAAAATTGTTAAAGTTTTAAAAACTGTGCCACTAGATGATATTTTGAAAAAAGTTTTTTTTGATGTGAAGTTTTAGGAGCATTTATTAAATAAAAGTGTAAATTCAATAGTGATTTTGCAGATAATACTAAATAAGATAGTTTTAAAAAAGAAGGTTGTTAATGAAAAAAGACTCTAAAAAAAATGAATTTTTTAATCATACTAATAATTGGAAAGACTCAATCCTTTTAACACAAGCTACTATTGGAGATGTTTTAAAAAACTTAAATAAATCT
>ENA-ORXF01001053-ORXF01001053.1-marine-metagenome-genome-assembly--contig:-NODE-1053-length-18501-cov-6.826911_pt1 | contig 18501 bp, 21 predicted proteins | sample MGYA00237864_ERZ511476 | MGnify/ENA primary metagenome ERZ511476 (study PRJEB26306, sample SAMN06343908) | marine metagenome | isolation source: coastal waters | place: Atlantic Ocean: West Antarctic... | reverse complement strand
AGGCTTCAATAGTTTTAATGCAAGTTCCCAAGTTTCTGGTTGAAATGCAATATCTCCACCGTCCCATTCTTTACCCATAAAACCACTTGCGGCCAATCTACCATAACCATCACTTCTATCTCTTGACCTTTGAGATGTTTTTGTATCATCATCAAGAGATGTTTTACCAAATCGTTTTACAATTGATGTTAGGTGATAGGGTGGGTCAGTAACAACAGAGTCCACTTGGACTCCATCATCTATAAGTTTCTGCATCTGTTCAATGCAATCTCCGTTAAGTAGCAACATGACTAAAGTTTTTCACCTTCTCAAATTTAACAACACTTCTGAACTTATCATATAGTGTATCGCCTTTATGGCTAATTACAAATACATTCTCTTTTGCGAGAGTATTTAAAATCTTTAGGAACTCATCTGTACCAGTTCCATCTAATGAACTATCGAATATCTCATCTAACACTAGAAGGTTTGTATTGGTAGAGTTCTTCATCTTTGCAATGGCTCTCCAAGTAAATAATAATGCAAGGTCTATTCGCATTTTTTCACCCTCACTAAATGACGCATAAGTAAATTCATCTCTGAACCTAGACTTAATAGTTTCATTAAAGTTTTCGTCTAATGTAAAGTTAACATAAAATTCCATAGATGTCAAGTAAGTATTGATAAGTTTATTCATAATAGGTAAATACTGTTTGATTATCTTTGTCTTAATACCAGTATCTTGTAACATAGCTCTTGATGCTTCTGCATAAACTTTGTCTTCTTTTAGTTTTACTCTTTGTTTTACAATAGTCCTAGAGCTCTCTTTCAATCCTTCAAGTTTCTCAAGGTCTGCATCACTCACATCACTAGCATTCATAATATTAACTTCTGTATCAAGTTTAACATTAAACTTTTCAATCTCACCTATAGAACTACCTAGTGTTGCAATCTTTACTTCATTACTTCGTATTGTACTTGTAGTATTTGTAATCTCAGTAAATCTACTATTCGTGTTATTCAATTCATCTTGTAACTTATGCAAGCCTGTTTGTAATTCTTTTGCAGTCGTTGTCTTTGTAGATAACATTTCTTCTTTGAATACTTCATTGATGTGTTGTTCACATGTTGGGCAGTCATCATTGTTCTCAAAGAATGTAACCATACCAGAATGATGTTTATGTTTCTCAACTAAAGTAGAACGAATGTCTTTTAACTTAGCAAGCTTATCTTTGATGTTTGTCTTATCATCTATGCTATCTAACATATCAGCATTAGATTTTATTAGAGCTTCTTTATCTTTTGTTTTTGTTTCTACTTCTACTATATTGTTTTTAATCTGTAAGGTTTTCTCTCTCACAATTTTGTTCTTGTTTTTCTTTACGTCATCAATATAGTTTTCTTGTAAGCCTATTTTCTCTGAAGTTAATTGAACTTGATATTCAATATCTTTTATCTCATCTTCAATAGTTTTAAGATTTTGTTTGAGTAACATATTCATAAGTGAAAAGATTTGTATATCTAATATCTCCTCAACTACTTCTCTCCTATGTCTTGCTTTCAATTGCATGAATGGAATGAATGTAGAACTACCCAGTATTACAACTTGTGTAAAACTACGATAGTTTAATTTAAGGATATTTTGTTCTAGATACTTCTGGTAATCTCTAGCGTTTGCATCTTGATTAACCATCTTACCATTACAATAGATTTCAAACTTATTAGGCTTGATACCTCTCATAATTTTATATTCTCTCGTACCAACATTGAATTCTATCTCAACTTCGGTTTCACGATTGTTAATAGAATTAACTAACTGAGATTTGTTGACAGTCCTGAATGGTTTACCAAATAGCACAAAACACATAGCATCAAGAATGGTAGATTTACCAGAGCCATTCTCACCTATGATTAAGGTTGTCGGTTGTCTATTCAATTGTATTTCGGTAAAGTTATTACCAGTTGAAAGAAAGTTCTTCCACTTCACAGATTTAAATATTATCAAATTTCTAAGTCCTGTGCCTCCGTATAAAGAGACTTCATTGTATTTTTCAATCGATTCTTATCAAGGGTTACATCAAGTTCATCAACATATTTATTCAGTATAGTTAAAGTGTCTTCTGAGTTATTAACAATATCGTCTGATACTGTACTTGCATCTAAGTCAGAAAAGTCCTCAATGATTTTTACTTCATAAGTATCAATCTTCAAAAGTTTATCTACAAACGCATCAAATCCATATAGGTCTTTCTTGTTTACCACTATGAGCTTAATGTATTTGTTGCTATATTTTTCTACGTCAACAGTAGAATAATCTGTTTTAGTATCGTCATAATATATCTTGTCAAAAATAGTTAATGGGTTTACTATTCTTTCAAGTTCCCTTGTTTCTGTATCAAATATATGAAATCCTTTAGGGTCATCATAATCATTCCAATACAATTCATAAGGTGTTCCAAGATAATATATTTGGCCATCATCATTCTTGTGGTGAAAGTGTCCACTCATTACAGTATCAAACTTTTTAAACTCACTTTTATCCATACCATTTTCTGCAACTATTTGTCCTTTGTTCATTGCAAATCCATTGATATCTAAATGACCCATACATATGTCAGCTTTAGTTTCATCAATCATACCCATTGCATAGAGATAGTTCTGACTATTAATCCAAGGCATGAATAGTATAGGAAGTCCATCAAAGGTTACTTCTGTAGCTTCTGAATATAATTTTATAGTTTTGTGTCTACCATCAACCAATTCTTGTAGAGAGTTTACATCATTTGTATTCTTAAAGAATATATCGTGATTACCAACTAACATATGTAAGTTAATCTCTAGTAATGAAAATGGTAAAAGAAATCTTTCACGAAAGTCTTTTGCAGTACGATAGGATACAAACTTACGTCTATCCATTACATCACCTAGATGTATTACATTTTTGATATTATTTTGTTGTAGATAAGGAAAGAAGTGACCTTCATAAAAATCATAAAAGTAATCATTAAAATTTACATTATCATTTCTAGCACCAAAATGTGTATCGGTAATTATCGCAATTTTCAATCTGTAGACTCCATAAACATTTCTAAACCTTTTTTAGGTTTCTCTTTAACTTTCTTTTTAGGATTATACACAGCTTCATCTGGCACCATTATATTGGGGTCAAATCCACCTACTGAATAATTTCTATCATCTCCAGGCATAGTAACAAATGCTTGAAAGTCTGCCTTACTTATAATTCTATGTTTAACGTGTGTTTGTTTTTTTTCTCTTTGAATTCTTCTTATGAAAGCATAGTAGATAATTTGTGTAAAATATGCGAAGGGATTATTAGATTTCTCTGGATTAAAATTATGCATATACTGTAAGCAGTTTTCTATTCCATCTGAAATCATATCTTCTTTATAGGTATAGTTAATAAAGTTAGGTCTGTATGATAGACCTCTTGCAATCTTTAAAAAACATTCTCCTACATAATTTGTAATTCTTGGTCGGTCTTCACTAGTTTCTTCTGATTCCTTACACTTATCTTTCCATTCCTGCATAGCTTCTAAAAACTTTTTGTTGTCCACATAATGAACACTTTTCTTTTTTATTGCTCTTGCCATATTTAATTTCTCCATTAATATAAGTCTTTATCATACCAGATAACATAGGATTTGTCAAGGAAATAATATGTTTAATTTATCTATTGACAAGATTGTAAAATAGTGTATAATCATTTATGTAGTTCTTTGAGAAAGATAATTAATGTATTGTCTTCTTAGAGTTCATTAAGTCTAATAATATATTTTCTCTTTCTTCTTCATTAATGATATCTTCTTGTGGAACATCATCTTCTATTATTACTTTTTTCTTTTCGGCGTCTAAGATTTGCTTTAGTTCTAAAGCTTCTTGAAACTCGTCTTCACTTATTTCTGTTGGATTGAATTTTTCAGTAGTTACCATACTATCTAAAGTTCGTAAAACATATTGATAGTATCGTGTAAGTCCAACAGAGGCTTCTGCCATTAGTATAACATTACTCTTTTGTACATGAAACTCTTCTTGGTCTGAAAATGGTTGTATCCATCTGGTAAGGGCAAGTGATTCGGAAACACCCTTCTTTGTTATTCTATTAATAGTATCCATTTTAAGAGGTGATGTTATTTTAAATGTACTTTCTTTTGTTTCCACAAGATTACATATTACATCTTCACCATTAGCTAATTTTAATACTTGAAAATTACTCATAGGTTTACCCTATCTCTTATACTTGCTATTAAAACAAACCAATAAAAACGTACTCTTCCTAATACACTTTTATAGCTTGAAAGTTCCTCATACTTATTTAAACCACATTCACTTTTAATAAATTTATTCATTTTCTTGAACTTTAAATATTGAAATTTATTCATTATATGTTTACCTTGTCTATTTTGTAATTAAACTCTTCTTGGTTATATATATTTAGTCTTGCATGAAAATGTCTTAATGTAAAGTTTTGATGTCCCTTTACGGATAAGTCGTCTGACAAATCAAACAATCGAATGGAATCTTTAGTATCACTCCTACGAAGTCCTCTGCCAATACTTTGAAGAACTCGTATTCGGCTCTTTGAGGGTGATGCGAACACGACATTATGGATATTACGAATATTGATACCAGTACTAAACGTACCATATGATGCAATGATGATAGCATCTTTTTCATTTTCTGTAATACTCCTAATCTCTTCTCTTGTTTTTGTATCTGTACCACCATGTACAAAGAATACTTTTCTATCAAAATCTTTCATCATCTCATAAAGAACAGCTCCATGTTTTTCTACTAATTGAAAAAGACAAAGTGTGTTACTTTTTAGATTGTTACACAAAGTAGTAATAAAATTATTCCTAGCGTTGCATAAAACCAGATAATTGATTTCATCTGCATAATTTAATCCTTTTACATTTTTACTTTCTTGTTCAGAATGTTTTAACACAATACATTCTATATTTAATTCTGCAAGATAATTACTTTCCATAAGTTTCTTTGTTGTTGTTACTCTTTCAACAGTACCAAATAAACCTTCTAGAACTAATCTATGTGTCTGTGTTCCATCTAATGTACCTGTCAACCCAAATCTATATTTACACAAATGTAGTTTTGTCATAATACCTGTAAGAGATTTAGCCTTAAACATATGAGCCTCATCACCAATCACGCACCCAAATTGTTCAAAGTATTTCTTAGGCATCTTATAGATAGATTGCCATGTAGATATTACAACGTCCTTTGTAACCTTTGTTGTATATCCTTGATAGACCTTTTGACAATGCATATCAGAACTCCAACCATAATCCTCAAAGTCTGAATACATTTGTTCGACAAGTGATGTGGTTGGTACAAGTATTAAAGTTCTTAGTTTCATCATTTGATAATAACGAATTAAAGCATAGATGATTAACGATTTACCTGAAGCAGTAGGAGCAACAAGAAGACCCCTATTTGACTTAATAGCATACTCGATAGCATCAAGTTGGTAATCACGGACTTTAAGTGATTTACCTTTAGTTTTTGGTTTAAGAGCTCTGACGAATCCCTTAACAGTTGATTTGGATATTTCTCTAACATCTTCTAATTCCTTATCTATTATATATTCAATATCATTTTTATAACAGAAATCTTTAATATATGGTAACAACCCTACATAAATCTTTCCTGTTGCTGGTGAAAATAGTCGTATCTTACCATCCCATATCTTATTACGATACGCAGGCATAAACTTATAGCCAGGAACATCAAAGGTAAAATAGTCTGAGAGTTCCCTCTCTATACCAGAATCCGTTTCAATCTTTAAATAGACTTCGTTTATTTTAGATATTTGCATTTTGTAATGTGTTTTCTTCACCATACTCACCTCTAAGTATTACATTAAAAGATATACTGATTCTTCTATTAGGTGTAGGTGGCACCCAATGTGATAACCATGCTGGAAACATAAACATACTATTTTGTTTAGAATCAAATGCTATTACATTACCATTATTCATATTTGATTTTTTTCTCTTTGGTGTTAATTGATTTGATTGTGGCCTAGGGTCAAAGAATTGTATCTGAGATGTGTTAATATTTTCACAAGGATACCAAACACCAGAGAATAAATTATTAGAATGTGTGTGTGGTGGGTGGGTTGAGTGTGGTTCACATAAGTTTATCCACATACTTGTAATATCAATTTTTCTATATGCATATTCATATGTTTTGCACATTTCTTCTGTTAGAGAATATATATTTTTTACAAAAGGTTTAAATACACTAATATTTTGTAGATTATTATTCTCTGATTGTACAACTAAAGAATTATTAAAATTTTTAATATTGTTGCTATTAATAAAATTTAGCATTTCATCATTTGCAACAAATCTACTTTCAAATATTTTTGTAGGGAATAAATCCCATTCTTTTACATCACCCATGTTATTGTACTATACCTTGTTCCACTTTCTACTTCTAGTACTTCGTGTGGAAACATAAAGTTTGAAGGAAACATAATAGCATCACCCTTTTTAGTATTATAATTATTATCCCCAATTATCAAATCACCACCTTTATAATCATCATTTAAGAATAATAAGATTGATGCTTGTGGGTGTCCGTATTGTTGTCCATGAGAGTGGTGGATATTGTCAATATGTCTAGACATAAATCCGCCTGGGCCGTATTTGTTTAATCTAAAATCAGTATGTCTTTCACATTTGAAATCTTTGTGTTCCTCTTGATAGTTCTTTATAGTTTCTGCATAACACAATTTGATTTCTTCATAGTATTTATCGGTAGATTTAATCCAGCAATCCATCATAGATACCCTCTTAGAACTCCTTGCAGACGTACCAGTAGATGTAGCGTACATAGATGGTGCAAATGTATACGATTTTTGAGAATAAGCTGTTATACTATCACATAATTTACTGTCAACGATATTTTTGTAGTGTCCAATATACTCAGAGTAACTTTTCATTATACCATTCCAGCTTCAAATTGTTTCCATTTAATCGCATGAGATATATCCCAACCACGATTGTCAATAGATTTAATAACACCATCAATATACTTGACAACTGTCTGTAAATATGATATCTTATTTTCTGCGTTTATAATATCATCATCTGATTCGATATAAACACTCAAATCTGTTTTGAGAACTTTGAGATCAAAAGGTTTGGTGACATATATTTTTGCATCAGCCTTACCACCATAGTATTCCCACTTATCACGATACAGTCGTTTGTAATCACCCTTTGCTCTATACAAAAGTAATTCAAACTTTGATTTGTGATTAAGATATTTTGCTTTGATTTCTTGATTTTTAAGAGATTCGGTATCAAGGTGTTCATCATTTACTTTTAAGTCGTGTGCAGCTTGTGCTTGCAATTCATCTAGTGTCATATTCACTCCATTATATAGAACTATTTATAGTGTTATTATTTCGTACAATTTGTATTTGAATGTTGCTGTTGCAGATATATACTCCACATCTGTTGCATTTTGATTAAATTCTAATCCACTAAGTGCAGTTGGAAATATATCAGCATAACGAACTTCTACTATAGGATTGTTTTTATTAGATAGTATTGTAAGAGTTGCGTCTGAGAACATTCCTTTCATAGCTGTAGATGCACCTACAACACCAATGTCTTTATTAGAACCTCTTGTATCAGTAGGTGCATTTGATGTAGTACTTCTAAAGGTACTAAACTGTTCTCTATTTTTAGGAAATCCAAAAGCAAGTAACCACTCATGTAAAGAAGTATAGTTTTCTAGATACTCATCACATATAAAAGTTACTTCTAAATCACCATAATCAAGTTTATTGCCAGGCATTGGTATATCTTTGAATGGTGTATTTTGAACTGCCTCTGACAAAGTGATGCCAGGTAAGTTTGTAGCCGTAGTAAAGAACTCAACCTTTGGAAGTTGATTAAGCATAAACCTAAACTGTGTTGGACTTGCATAGTCTAACTTTGTTGGTTGTCTTGATACTGGTGATTGAGATGTTGTCATACTACTATTTATACAAAAAAAAAGAGGGGTCGCAAGACCCCTCTCTAATTTATTCGTTGTAATCTTATGATTACATAAGGTTAGCGACTTTAACACGTCTGTAGTACTTGTTAGTATTTCCAGTAAATGTTATTGAACCGTCTGAACCAGCAGCAACTGTACCAGTTGAGAATGGATTTGAAGCCATTCCGTAACGAGTTTTGAAGCCGATTTTAGGTTGGAATGTATTTTCACCAACAGCACGAACCATTTGTAATGGAACATACGGGCAATAGAACATACCAGCATCATAAGGTGATGTACCTTTATAACCAGCAACGTAGTACTGAGAAGCAGAAACATTAGCAGCATATGGATCAACATACACTTTATATCTACCGTTCATAACACCAGCAAAAGTTGTTGTAGTGTCATCTACATTTAGGTTGTTTGATAACGCAGGAGTATAATCAAGAACACCAGCCATTTGTAATGCAGATGCAACATCAGCAGAACATAAGATTATGTTACCTTTACCTCTACGAGTTTGTTGACCAATAGCGTTTGAGTCTCTTTCTAGTTGAAACATTAATCCTTTAAATTTTTCAACAGACCAACGACCATTTGAGTCAGTATCTAAATCGAAGATACCAGCAGTTGTTGTATTAACAGTCGCACCTTTAACAGCAGACACATAGATGTTTCTTACAACTTCTCTATTTATTTCTGCAAGTATTTCAGCAGATAAGATATTTGCAAGTTCAGTTTCAGCGTCTAGACCATGAATTGCTTTAAGGTCTTGTGCTAATTCCATTGTGTACTCAGCTTTCATTGCACGAGTTACAGCAGTAACAGTATGTTTTTCAATACTAAATGCCATTTCAGCAAATGCGTTAGTTCCACTATCTCCTAATGCTTCACCTTGAACTGTAGTTTGACCAGTTGCAGAAGTGTAAGTACCGACAGGAGAGTCATTTAATACAGCAGGATTAGTTTCTGTTGCACCAATGTCACCACCACCAATTGTACCAGCAGCATTTTGATTAGATATGTCTGGAATTGCTTCGTCTGCAAGAGCTTCAGCTCCATCAGCAGATGCAAATCTTGCTCGCATTGCAAAGATAAGACCTGTTGGGCCAGTCATAGGTTGTACACCACAGATGTCATATGCAATTAAGTTAGGCATAGAACGTCTTACTAATGAGATTAAAATTGGATCCCAAGTATCTATAGATGCATTGCCACCAGAGAAGTTAGTTGGTGCTGTTTCTGTTAGGAAGTTTTTGTCTTCGTTTAAAGCTTTTTCTTGATTTTCAAGAATAACTGTAGTAACGGCACGCCTGTAAGAATCCGATATCTTTGGTAATTCTGGATGCTCTAGGACTGGCTGCCACTTTTCTTGTAGATGTTCTGTTTGAAACATTTGTTTCTCCTTAATATTTTCTACTATTATTTATAAAATTAATCATTTTTGCACTATTGACCTTTAACGCCTCTACCTATAGCAGACATATATGCCGTCATAGAGGAGCTTACATCAATGTCCTGTGCGTTGCCAGTTTCTACATTATCAACTGTTTCTGCCACAACTGTTTTTACTTTTGGGAAATAGTTTTCTTTTAAAGTTTCTAACTTTTCTTTGTAAGAATCTTCGTCTGAGAAATCTACGTCTTCAGTTAATGACTTAAACTTTTCAATTTCTGTTTCAGCTAAATCTGAACTCATATCAGATATAACTTGTTCCTTAACTAGACCAGCATTGTTAGTTCTTAATGAAACATTCTTTTCGATTGATTCACTTAACTTTGCTTCTAATTTAGAAATCTTTTCAGATTGTGCTTCCAATACGTCATACTTCTCGTTTGGAATATCAATGTAATGGTCTTCAAATAATTGTTTCAATCCAGAAATAAAGTCCTCAGCAATTTCACCTTTTAATCCACGTTCTATTGCTAATTCGTTATCCTTAGTCCATTCTTCGCAAACATAGTTAAGATAGTTGTCAACCTTTTCAGTTAACTCATCTCTAGTTGCGTTTATATTTTCATCTAAGTCTTTGCGATAATCATCTTCTAATCTAGATACTTCATCACGGACTTTAGATTTTACTGCAGCTTCAAATACTGTTGCAGCTTTACGTTTAAATTCTTCAGAAAGGTCACCCTCGCCGTTCATTAGAGCATCAACATGTTCTTTTACGTCTATGTCTTTAACTCTTTTTTCAACAGCTTCTGCTTTTTCTTTTTCTTCTTCAGAAGGTTCTTTTTCTTCATAATTTGACTTCATGTATGAAGCATACATTGATTCCATTTCACCTTTTTTCATTTTCTTCATAGCATTAATCATATTGTTTTGCATTTCTGCTTTAGTTTTAGGCATGTCCATTTCCATTTTGTCATCTTCCATTTCTGCAAGATTTTCATCACCTTCTGGAACGTGGCCAGATGCAAGAGATTTACTTGTTGCTCCTGTACCATCAGCTTTTGCTTTAGGTTTGTCCATTTTATCTGGTTTACCTTCACCTTTTTGTTGTGCATCATTACCTACTTCTTTTGCAGCTGCAGCAACTTTTTTGGCAGGGCTATCTTTTTGGTCAGGCGAGACAACTGGATTACCAGTATCTTGTACCTCACCTTTTACTTTGTCCATTGAATCTGCTTTACCAGCAGATTTTTTAGGAGCGTCAGCACCATTCGCTTCTTCAAGCTCATCAAGTACTTCTGCCTCTAATTCCTCAATGGTTTTATCTAATTCGTCAGCCATGGGGATTACTCCTTCTATTTACTTTAAGACTTTTATTTATTTATAAATTATAACATTTTAAGGAATTTTGCAAACTCTAATGCATCTTCCTTAGCATGTTTCGTTTTAGCTCTATTTGATATTCTCTTTTTCATTCGAACTAATTCTTCTTCAATTAGACTACCGTTATTCCAAACCCACTCTTTACCTTCCATAATGCCTTCTACGAAAGCACTTGGAGCAGAAGGGTCTGCAACAATGTCAGCAGCAGTAGCAAGGTAAAAATCACTCTTTACATAGTTTGCCCCACCTTTTTGGTCTAAACTACCCATACCCCTAGAGGATACACCTAATTTAGCACCTTCGTCCATAAGATTTTTTACAATCTCTCCCATTGGAGTACTAAGTATTTTAGCCTCGCCGATAAAATTCTTTCCGTCTGGTTCTAGAGAGGTAATCATATGTGATGCTCTCTCAAGATTAACTGTTGGGCCATCTGGGTGTCCAAGTTCTCCAAATGCACGATTTTCTTTGATATACTCTTTATTATATCTACCAACTTCTTTATTTAAAACTTCCATAGGATATACACGACCATTACGATTTTTAATATCAGCTTGCATGAAGATACCTCTAATCTTATAATTAGTCTTCTTACCTTCTTTTTCTTCTTTGATATATTCTACGTCTTGTACTTCTTCTGATATCAGTTTCATAATTCTATTCCTTATGCGTAATTTTCGTCTTTTTTAAATTCTATTAAAACAAAACCTGACGTACCTAAACAAGATAGTTCCATATCACCAGAGGTTGCACCAGCATTTGTTGCAGAAGATTCAATCAACCCAGCAGAACCATCATAATGTCCACTTCCAGCAAGGTCAATTAATGTTACATCTGAATCACCTTGTTCAATAATTTGAACATGACCAGTAGCATCATTAGCAGTTCCTTGTACTAAACCCCACCAAATTCTTTTGATGTGTAATTTTGCACCATTGGCATGTCCGTCTAAAGCACTTGCATCTAAAATAGCATTTGTTGTAGTTGTATCATCAGATATGTTAACCAAAACCGTAACTGTACCACCAGCACCAGCTTGGTCTACGATTGTATCTCTCAATGTTCTTGTTGCGAATGCCATTACTAACTCCTCTTAAATTGCTAACATTTCTTTTTCAAAATATGATATAAGTTCTTTTTCTCGAACTTTATATTTTTTTGAAATTGCTGTTATAGTTTTATCAAAAGTATTTAGGAAATCTGAAGGTTTAGAGTCCATTCTTTTAAAAATATCGTCCACAGCATCTTTCATCTTAGGGGATAATTTCTTATACCCCTTAGATTTCTTATGCTCATCTTTCTCTATGACTGGTAAATACAGTTCATCAAACTTCTTAATCATTACCTTCTTCCGTTGCAGGCACAGTTTGTGCATAGTTTTTACTTAATTCTTTTCTTCTAGTTTCTAACGCATCACCAATTTTTGATTGCATTGCACTTTTAAAAGCATCTTCTGCTTCTAAGTTACTGCCATTAGATATTGCGTCTACAAATTCTTTACTAGTCATCTTTATCTCCATTATCTTTATTAAATGATGAATCAGTTCCACCACCGCCTCCTCCAGCTATATCATCTGGTGGTATAGGAGCCCCATCAACTTGTGGGTATCTTGTGATACCATCTGTATTATCTGGAACGTCAACTCCACCATCTTCTGGATCAAGTCCAGCTTCTTTATTGATTTGGATTTGCATTTCATCAACTTCTAAATCAGTCATATTTAGGACATTTCTTTGTACCCATTGTTTACTAAAGAATGTACCAATATAACTCTCTATCCCTTGTAATGCATTTACTTGACTTTCCATCATCTCAGCTCTTTTTAATTCTGCAAAGTGACCGTCTTGTAGGAAGTCATACTGAATAAGTTGTACCATAGTATCCCAGTCTTCTAAAGTAATCACACCCTTTAAGACTAGATTTGTTTTAAGTATATCTGTAAATAGAGGTGTAAATCTTTTACGAAGTCTTTGTACAAACTTAGTAAATTTTAATTCATCTCTTGTAATCTCTGTAGAACGACCTAAACTAAATTGTGATTCAGATTCCATTCTTGAAATAGGAACATTCAAAGACCTATACAGTTTCATTTGAAAATATTTAATGTCTTCTATCTCACCAAGATTAGAACCGCCTGGCAATGTAGTAATTTCTGTACCTCTACCACCTTCTCTTCTTGGTAGCCAAAAATCTTCTAACATTGACATATGATTTCTATCATCTCTGATTTCACCAGTAGATGCATCATATGTAAGTTTGTTACGATATCTATTCATAACATCTTTTAAGTATTGTTCTGCTTTAACTTTAGGTAAGTTACCAACATCAATATAGAATATACGTCTTTCAGGCGCCCTTGATATACGATAGATAACAAGTGCATCCTCAATCATTCTAAGTTGATTAACTGGTTTGATTGCTTTGTGTAAGTATGAAAGTACATGACCTTTGTTTTGGTCAATTAATCCAGATGGACAATAAGAGATTGAATCTGCAGCGACTTTAATACCTTGATTAGAACCACCTCCTACACCAATACCTTTTTCATTATACATGTAGTAATCTTCTACATCTGTAATGAGTTCCATTGATTGGTGAGAACCTTTGCCTTTGTCTTTTTTAATCTCTCTTACTTTTTTAATCTTTTTAGGGTCGATGTATCGTAATTCTACAATACCTTGTCTGGGGTTCTTCTTATCAATTACTTTATGATAAAACAATCTTCCATCAACATACCAACGTCTGAATATGTCGTGACCTTTAGCTTCAAAGTCTAGTAGTTGTAAGACTTGTGAAAACTCTTCCCTAATTCTTCTTTTGATTTTGTCTGAATAACCAAGGTTATCAAGTACAACTTGAATCGCTTGATCTCTTTCATTAGAGACAATGGACTCGTTAACAATATCTTCAATCGCAGCATCGCACTCTGCCTGTTGGGCAATGTCTCGATATCTACGAATGAGGTCTTGTTCAGTCCGTTCTCTTCCGTCTGTGTCTAATATTTGAGCAAAATGTCCACCACCAGCGACTTCAACAGTTCCGTCATCAGTTTTAGGTGGGGTAAATTTCTCTACCCCACCAGTATCTTTTATTTTCTCAAATTTAAATCCAAATAGTTCCGCCATTATATTACTCCAAATTTCCTACTACTATTTAGTAGGTTTCATAACTTATATATTTGAGGGTTCAAAATGTTGATAACGCCATGTAACCTCGAATGTTTCAATTTCTGTTGCTTCAGCAGTTGTTAAATCAATCTGTGAAACAGTCAGTGGAAACGCATTTCTAAAAATGTAAGATTTAAGGATTGTATCATCTCTGTCTAATTGTTCAACTGTTAAATCAGTTTGATAATCAGACGGAGCAATTGATCCAGTAGCATCGGCATAATTATTAATACCGTTCTGCCATCTTTCCATTGCGTTTCTAATCATAAAGTCAGTATCATTATAAAAAGTAGTTGTCCAAGTTTCTGGAGCAGGTCTGTCACCAGCCATATAAATTGTTCTACCTCTGAATGGTATTGCAATCTCACCTAAAGTACTTGCAGGCAAGTTGGTTGCAGTTACTAGGAATGAAGTTCTACGAACATCCAATCCAATAGTAATTCCAGAAGGTGGAGTTAACGTCACTTTAAATTGGTTGGCACGAGCACCACCACCGATAAGATTTGCTTTGAAATCGTCTATTTTAGCCATGATTAACCTCCTACCTCTGTAAATGCGACACCAGTTCTTACGGCGACAAAGTTAAGAGTAATAAAGTTGATACTTCTGTTAGGTTTAACATAGATATCTGCAACAAACTCATTTCTGTCAATTACTTGTCCAGTATTATTAGTACCGTCAGCAATAACCTTAAAGTCTGTTATTCCTCTTCTTCCTTGTACATCTCTAAGGAATGGTTCTACTAAGTTTCTAAATTGCGCCCTTGTAAATTCATCGTTGAACTCAAAGAGTTGGAACTTAGCAGCAGTTGCGATTGCTTTTTCTAATACCAAGAACAACCTTCTAACATTAATTCTGTCAAAAGCACTTGGTTTAGTTAATGCAGTCTTATCACCGAATAGTACAACACCCTGGCCTGGAAAGTTAACAACTGGATTAATCCTTGCACGATACAAGATATCTCTTTGAGATTTACTTGGATTGAAAGCAAGTTTTACAGCACCTCTAACATTTCCTCTATTGAAACCGCCTGGTGAAAACCAAGGGTCAGCAACATTGTCAGTGTTTGCACATAAACCAGCAGTGTCACCATTTAATGGTACAAACCTAAACTGGTCATTATATTTGTCATACATGTATTTGTAACCACTATCAAACACCATATAAGATGATGATGGACAAGCATCAAATGCTTTTTTAACATTATCAGTTTGTTTCACGGAGTCTGCGATACCAACTACAGAATTTCTGTAAGGTGATACGAAACCCACACAATCTTTTCTAAACTCAACCAAATCTGTAATCATAGTTACATGTGTGTCATGTCCAGTTAGTGTATCTGCAGCAACACTTGACGGCCCACCTAATACTAGGTTGATGTCAATACTTTCTACATCTTTGAACTTATCATATGCAAGTGCAATTTCCCCTGCTGAAACAGCAAAGTCATCTGAACCACCGTTAAGTTGTGCTTCATATGCACCAGTAACAGATGTATAAGAACCACCTTGTTCCAGTAGAATATCACCACCAGCGTTAGTTGATGAACCATCTGTACCATCTAAGATAATATTGTCACCTTCGTTAGTACCAGAAGCATCTGTTCCGTTCATTAATATTTCGTTACCAGTTTGTAAGTCTTGACCCCAGTTAGTACCAGATGAACCAATTTCATCAGCCTTACTTGTTGGGATGTTCGATGTTATTGGATGATCCATCCAGTAAATAAATGATGATGTTCTATAGATTACATCTGGGTAAAAGTTATTTTGTCCTTGAGCAGTCTTTGCATTTGGATTTTTAGAAAGGGATGCAAATGTTTCAAGTACACCAGAAAGTCTTTGTCCTGCTGTATCACTATCAAATCCAGCAATAGTTCCAGTTGTGTCAAAAACTACAATGTGTAGTTCATCGCCTGTACCTCTACCGTTTTGAGTTGCCCAAGCAGACGTGCCTGGCGCACCATCAAACATGTCATAGAATTTCCACCTACGTCTGATAAATTGTTGTGTTGGTAATGCAGCGACTAATCCAGTACCGTTTACATTATCAAGTTCTCTAATTGTCGCAGTGTTGTTAGTGATATCAACGAAAGTCACTTCATATTGTTTATCTTCATGTCCACTTGTTTGTGTGGCAAATGTAGATGATGTGAAGAAAGCAAGTATATCTCCAACATTAATTTCGTTATCTGCAGCATCAATATCGTCTAGTGTAATTGAAGTTGCACCAGAAGCAGCTGCTGAAGCAACTTTATTTGCAGTAGTTAAGTTTTGTTCGTAAGCAGTTCCACTAGCACATACAGAAATAGCAATACTATTTCCTTCTGAACCAGAAGTTCTTGCAGCCCATAAACCAACATTACCTTGCCCTTCAGCAAAAGATGTTGTATAATGGTCAGTTGATCTTATTAGTAATCCACTTGCGTTTGATGTTGCGTTTAAAACACCAGACTCAACACGAACTACTCTTAGAGCATCTGAATATTGTAAAAAGTTAGCGGCTGTAAACCAAGTTTCGTAGTTAGATGCATTAGGTTTTCCAAAGATTTTTACTAATTCTTCTTCTGAACCAATTGCAGTAACCTCACCGACAGGCCCCTTATCAAATGACCCAGCAATTGCACCAATAGATGTTGCAACAGCAGGAACTACATTTGTTAAGTCGACCTCTTTAACTTGGACGCCAGGTGATACTAGAAATGCCATGATTTACTCCTTGTCCTTTAAGTTATGCCCGTTTAGCATTATTCTTACTTAATCATTACTTTTATTTATAATTTACCGTTTCTTAAAAACCCACATTTATATGTATTTAATCATATAAATAGTAGTATGACAACACATTACGAAAAATACAAAGACACCATTAAAAAGGTTGCAAGAAGAAACTATCGCAAACGAGGCGTTTGGTTAAACAATATTCTAGCAAATCAATCTTGTACACATTGTGGTGAATCAGAAACAGTCTGTCTCAAATTCTACCCTCACGATAATGTAATTCGCTCTCAAACCAAAAGAAAAGGTATGAACGATGATAGCCGAGAACAAATACAAGAATTAATTGATAACTCTAAGGTTGTTTGTTCTAACTGTTGGATTAAACTAGATAGTGATTTGATAGAATTTCTCTAATCAACATTTCCAGCAACCATTACTCTGTCATGTTCACATTCTTGTGGTGGTACACAATGCATGTTATACTGATATTTATCATTTGCAAGTATTCCATTCCAAAAAATTAAAGTATCTTCTTCTGGTATAATTTCTAAATTTCTTTGTTCAAATACTAAGGGTGAACACTTAGGGCAACATTCTGCATAGTAAGTCCACGCCCATACAACACTATGTATGTGTGGTGTCGCTTCATCACCCTTCTGATATATTGCACCCCAACAATCTTTTGATTTCCATCTTCTAGCATGTCCAGTAAAATAGTCTAATACATCTATTACTGAGTCTGATATTTCCCCAAAGATTGGATCAAAATGGTTCATATGCCAACTAGTTCTGTGTTCAGCAAGTATATTTGTAGACTTGCCTGGATGATTTTTTAAATTAAATGCATCATCTTTTATTATACTTTTGATTAGAAGTCTTTTATCCGTAGGTATATTTAATTTAACTTTACCAATCGGATGAATAGTCTCTAACAATTGGAGACCACCTTGTTCCATATTCATCTACCATCTCCCCAATGTTTTCATCTTCTAAACCATCTACTATGAATCCAAAAGGAGCCATATCTTGTTCTATTTGGTTTTTATTTTCTTGCAACATGCGTTCTCGCATATCCATGTTAGTTAATTCTTTAAAATACGTTTGGTCAATCGACCATGCAAACATAAACAAACATGCAACCAAATCATCGTTACATCCATCGTCTGCTTGAAAGGACGATCCTTTTACTATGAATGTTGATAATTCGTTTATCATGTCATAGTCTTGTACTATCATTTTATCATCTTCGATCATCTGTTTTAGATTAGAACAACCAATCTTCTTAACTGCTTTAGTTGTTCTTACACCCAACTGTGCCCTACCACCACTAAATCCACCACCCATGATTTGGCCAGCACGACCTCTCATAGATGCCATAACTAGATTATCATATTCTAAATCAAACTGTAATGTATTAGCAACTTGTTCACCTATATCATTTACCTCTACCAAAACAAATGCTTGATTATATGCTCTTGCAACATCATATATTTTTTGTGGGAACAATAGTGGTTTTATTTCGTTATCTCTGTACTTCGCACATATTTTATATGGTATCTGTGTTACGTCAAAAACAACAAAGGCCGAGTAATCACTCTCTACTCCTCTTGCAACGTCCACCGTTATAAAATAAGTATGGTTTTTTTCTGGTGGATAATAAACATCTAAACCTTTATTAGATTGTATCGGAGTCTTATATGCAAGTTCTCTTAGTTTTCGTGGCGAAATGAGTGTATCAATAGAACCTAAAAACTCACACTCAAACTCTGTGTTAAACTGTTGTTCACTTGTATTCGCAATAGTTTCTTTCTTCCATTTCTCA
>ENA-ORXF01001049-ORXF01001049.1-marine-metagenome-genome-assembly--contig:-NODE-1049-length-18551-cov-5.699794_pt1 | contig 18551 bp, 16 predicted proteins | sample MGYA00237864_ERZ511476 | MGnify/ENA primary metagenome ERZ511476 (study PRJEB26306, sample SAMN06343908) | marine metagenome | isolation source: coastal waters | place: Atlantic Ocean: West Antarctic... | reverse complement strand
TGTTTTAGCCACGCTTTGGGCTCAATGGCACACTCTTCTAGATACTAATCATAGGTATTACTTTAATCCCTTCACTTTAAAATTAGAGTCTATTAGCACAGATCAAGATACTTATGAGGTTTTAGATGGCCTAGATAGCATTGGTTTTTCTCAATTACCTATTCAATTCTCAAAAGTACTATTATCTTTAGAAAAGAACAGCCAGCATCTAGATAGCACAATTCCAAAAATCATTGAGGAGAGTTTAAATTTTCGTTACCACTTCGAGACTGCTTCGAAATATTTTCCAGTTAACATGCCTATTCAGGACAGTGTGCTAGAAAAGAATGCTGAAGAATTTCAGTCTCGCATGCCATATTACTTATCTCCAAAGCCTGTTGATCACAGAGGCTTTTTATTCAATGATCCATCAATATCTGCACTTGAATTACCAACAACTGTTCAAGCCTCAGAATTCCCAGAACATATACATTTTAGGCATTATTCAAATGGCAGCTTAGAGATATATAATTTATTACCCGATGCAGTTGAAATCAAAAAGATTGTATTTGATGGGAGTGTTGCAGATGAAACTAATTATATTATTCCAGGATATAGCCAGCCATTGAAACCATTAATCATTGAAACAGATTTCATTGGCTTTTATGATGAAAAGGTCTCTATTTTATCTTCATATCAAGGTTTCGAAAGAGAAAACAGGAATAGCTATACGCTTTTGTTTGATAGTGTATTCAACCCTCTTTTGGAAGATTCCTTTGAATGCTCTAACCTTTGCGTGCGTGATGGTCAAAAATATATTTTCTCTGAAGGGAGTTTAACAATTAGCAAGCCAATTATCATAAAGGGTGATGTTGAATTGTTGGCTGGCACCCATTTATCTTTTAGTCCCAATGCTTACATGATTATTGAAGGCTCCATAACCTCTTCTGGAACGCTTGATAAGCCAGTAATCTTAGATGCAACTGAAGATTACTGGAAAGGGCTTTATATTTTTAATGGCTTAAAGCCCTCATATTTAGGACATACTAAAATAAAAAACTTATCTGCTCTTGAGGATGGTCTGCTGAAGCTAACCGGAGCAGTAACATTTTATAAAGCTGATGTTGATATTAATAATGTTGAAATATCAGATGTAATTTCTGAAGATGCCCTAAATATTATTTCTTCTAGGTATAGCCTTATCGACAACTCATTCTCTGAAATACTCTCAGATGCTTTTGATTCAGATTTTTCAGAAGGGGTCATAAAAAGCACATCCTTCAATAATATATCTGGTGATGCAATAGATTTTTCAGGTAGCAGATCTCTTATAGATAATGTTCAAATCAATAATATTGGCGACAAAGGAATCTCTGTGGGAGAAGAAAGTTTTGTCACTATTGTAAATAGCCATTTAAATAATCTGAGAGTAGGAGTAATTTCAAAAGATAATAGTGACGTTATTATTGAGAGTTCATCAATTACTAATTTTAAGTCTTACGGAGTGATGTCTTTTATTAAAAAAGACTTTTATTCAAGCTCTAGCTCCATAAAGATGAAGGGCTCCTTAGTAGATAAGCCACTTTCTTTCATGAGGCAGAAAGGCACTTTTATGGAGATTGACTCTATAGAAGTTGAAGAGCAGTTATTTAATGTAGATAAATTTTACACATCCCCAATAGAATCTCTATGAATAAAGATTATCGATATGAAATAAAGTTTGCTCTAGACAGAGCAAACTTATCCAAAGCATATTTCTGGTTGAATACCCGAACCTTTATGAAAAAAACTTTTCCAAACAGAAGAGTCAACAGTCTTTATTTCGATGATATAAACTTTTCATCCGTTAAAGATAACTTAATAGGTATTTCTGAGCGAGAAAAATTGAGGCTTAGGTGGTATGGAAATAATACATCTGATTCAAAAGTTGCGTTTGAAATCAAAAGACGTCATGGAAGATTGGGTTCCAAGAAATCATATAAAATGGATTCAATTAGTGATTTTTTATTGGACCTAAGTCTAAATGACATTGCTAAAAAGAGTATCGAAGATCTAAGGGCGCAGAATATAGTATTTAACAGGGATATTAATCCTGTATTGCAAGTAGGCTATGACAGAGAATACTATGAAGATAATGAAGGCATTAGAATGACCATTGACCATGCTATTACTTTCACTAGACCTATGAATAACCAAAGACTGGGATCTAACCTTGAAACTCATTACCCTCTAACCATTTTAGAGATAAAATTTTTACCTGATTTAAAGCCAAAAGCATTGTCTATAATTAAGTCACTAGACCTTACTCCAAAGAGACATTCTAAATATTTAGCGGGCATGGCTGCACTGGGTCTGGCTACGTATATCTAGATATGAATAGCAGTTCAGAAAAATTATATGAATATTTAGGATATGGCCTACTTGCAGCTATTTTTTTCATTATTTCACAAGCTTCGATGGATATGTGGGATGGAGTAGTTGCCTCATATGGATCTGAAGTAGGAAACATTGAAGGGTCAAGAACTTCCTTATTGCGCCACGGGTGGTACCTTCAGCATTTTCTTTATATTGCTCTATTTTGGCTAGCATCTTTTGGCCTTTTTAGTTTTTTTAAATTAGCCACTTTTGTTTCATTCATCAGTACGGCGCTTCTAGCAAGAGAAATATTTATTTTTACTAATAGAGTTATAAGATTTGAATATTTTTATTCTATATGTGCTTTGTATTTTTTTATTGTGTTTCCTGTATGGCAAATTTTTTTTAGCAGTATTCATATTATTTTTTCTATTTGCATGTTCTTTTGTTTCATTGGAACAAGACTTGCATGCACAGGATCTTCGATCTTAACCAAATCTTTTGGCTACGTTGCCATTATTTTAAGTCTCCAGCTAAGCTCAATGTTAGTTTTGGCTCCTTGTTTAAGTTACGTATATCATCTTGCAGGAAAAAATGGGGCAGCATCTTTTAAGCTCCCAAATATAAATACATTATTTATTTTTTTTATTAGCGTGCTGATCTACCTGCTTTTAAAAATAGTTTTTCCCAGCGCAGCGCAGGAAAGCTATGGCTACAACTCAATTATCAATCCGTTTGCATCAAGCGCTAATTTCTTAATATTTTTTGGAAGCTTAAAATCCTTCTCCACTTTTTTTATTACTTTCCTTATTCCTGCCTCAGTCTTTTTGATACTAAGTATCTTTATTCAGAATAATTATCTTAAAGAGGTCTTTATTTTTTTAAAACAGAATAGCATTCAATCATTTATGATGAGCATCTTGATTGCCTCAGCTACTTTCAGCTATCTTATGGTTGGTAAAGCTCCAGTGCTAAGCTTTGCGGGGGTTGCAGACTGGGGAATGAGACATTCATTGGTTTTGGCAACAGTTTTCCCAATTTTTATTACTTGGATTTTTAGATCATTATCACTGGGAAATAAGCACTTAAAACTTAGTTATATATTTTTATGCCTGACTTTCCTGATGAGCACAATGTTTTTAGTGGCAGGTATTTCATCAAAAGTTAATAGAATTCAATTTCAAGAGCAACTCATAGAGGCGCTTCAGAAGGAGGAGTTAAGTCCTGGAATCATCTATTTCAAATTTCTAGATTTATCTGAATTGCCAGATCCTCAAATGAGAGATTATGAAAGAAATTATACTTTTTATAGGGCTTATGGAAATAACATTGATTCCATGGTATTTTTTGTCTCTAGTGATAGTCCGAAGATTCAAGATGAAAATATTACTAAATATGAGCTTGACCTAATTAATTCTCATCAACAAAATACAGAGGACCAATTATTGAGTATTTTTATTCCCTCAGATACTTCTTTATGTAAATCTATTATTGAAACAAAAATATCAAACTTCCGGGGATTTATAAATATAATGAAAAATATTTTGGGCTTTGGTGAAAGTATAATAGAGTTGAAGGTAAATTCAGCCAACTGTTTGCAAGTTACTAAATAAAATGAAAAAAATATCTATAGTCATTCCCTTTTTTAATGAGGAGCTCGGAATAAACTTCTTTTTTAATTCTTTATTAGTTGAGTTGAAAACAATACAAGGGTACTCCTTTGAATTAGTGCTAGTTGATGACGGCAGTGAAGATAAATCTTTGCAATCCTTAATCCAGCTTAAGGGCAGCGAGCATATAACCCTTAAAGTAATAGAGCTCTCCAAGAATTTTGGGAAAGAGTCTGCGCTTACCGCAGGAATTCATAATTGTTCGGGCGATGCTGTTATTTTTATGGACTCTGACTTAGAGCATCCTCCTGCAGTTATTAATAAAATGATCAATAAATGGCAAGAGGGATGTGATGTTGTTCTTGGTAAGAGATCGTCGAGGGAAAATGAGACATTATTTAAGCGAGTTGCAGTAAAAATATTCTATAGAATCTATAGTAAATTATCTCAATTTAAAACATATCCAGGCGTAGGAGAGTTTCGTTTGATGAATAGGGCATCCATAGAAGCCTTGAAAAGCTTAGAAGAAAATCAAAGATTTATGAGAGGTTTAATGTCATGGGCAGGCTTTAAAGAGGAAATTATCGAATTTGAGCCAGTTAAACGCAAGCATGGGGAAACTAAGTACTCATACTTTAAACTTTTTTCATTTGCAATCGATGGGATCACTAATTTCAGCATTGCCCCACTAAGATTGTCTATATTGTTAGGTATCTTTTTTGCATTTTTAGCGGTACTTTATGCCGTATTTTTGTTTTGGGAATTTAATGTGCATGGAGTTGATGTGTCAGGTTTTCCTACATTAATTTTAGCAATAGTATTTTTTGGTAGCGTTAATCTTATTATGATGGGAATTATCGGAGAATACATAGGTAAAATATTTTTAGAGTCAAAAAAACGACCAAGTTTTATTATTAGAAAAATTCACCATCTTGATTAACTGAACGATATGAATACTACCTCAAGCATTCAAAGCTCTATATTAAGAATAGCAGATGATTTTGGCATCGATGATCAGCATGACATGGTAATGTTAAGGCTCCTCAATAAAAAAAAAATAGATGGTGTATCTGTATTTTCAGAGCTGATTTCACAATCTCAAATCAATGAGCTTATGATTGCAAGGTCGGAACATGATATTCAGATTGGCCTTCATTTTAACTTAACGCATGGCGCTCTTTTGCCAGGCGTATCTAAATTGCTTCTAAGATCAATGTTACTCCGCATTGATAAATCTTTAATTTCAAAGGAAATTAACTCTCAGTTAAATACATTTAAAAAGAAATTTGGTTTTATGCCTGATTTTGTTGATGGTCATCAGCATGTCCATGCTTTCCCGGTGATTAACAAAGTTGTTGCACAAGCTTTGGTAAGCATAAAATTTCAAGGATGGGTGAGGAATATTGGCTCTGGTTCTTTCATTGGTTGGAGCGAAGCTCTAAAATCAGCCTTGAAGGGTTCTTACTTTAAAAAATTTATTATTCTAGAGGTTCTCGGGCTATTTCACAGAAGGCATTTAAATTTTTTTGGGATCACCTTCAATCAATTCTTTTTTGGTTTAATGCCCCTAGATAGTCCGATAAAACTCCCAATCGCACTTTTGAATCTTTATGAAATTAAGTTTCATCAATCAACAGTAATTATGTGTCATCCAGGCTCTATTGAGGGTATTGGAGCTAAAGATCATCCCTCGGAGAGTAGAGCAGTAGAAGCATCTTTTCTTTCCATACATTAAATATGCCAAATATAGAAAGATTAAAAGTGATATCTGAAATTCTAAAATTTGTGATAGTCGGCATTACCAATGTTGTAGTTTACTTTGCAATGGTCTATTTTTTCTTTCGTATCTTAGGTTTGAATCCAGTAATAGCAAACGGAGTTGCATATTTTGTCGCATCTATTTATAGCTATATGATGAACAGTTTTATAACCTTCAAATTATCCTTTTCTTTTTTTAAGCTATTCAAATTTACAGTTGCTTCTATTTTTCTTTCTCTCTTAGCCTCACTCATTACAAAACTTACCCTATTCTTTGGCTATGAATACGCTGTAAGCATGCTTTTTATAATTTTTGGCCTCCCTTTCTTTTCCTTCTTCATTCACAAGTACTGGTCACTTAAGTAAGATGAATTTAATTTTTAAAGGCATCTAAAATGTGTGGTTTTACAGGATTTTATCTTGATAGTAGCGAGAAGGTTTTTGGTGACACTGAGAATATTATCTCCAATATGACAGATAAATTAGAGCATCGTGGTCCTGATGATTCTGGTATTTGGATTGACCCAATGAAAACCATAGCTCTTGGTCATAGGAGACTGTCCATTATCGATATTTCTTCGTCAGGACATCAGCCAATGACGTCTTCAAATAATCAATATGTAATAGCCCTTAATGGGGAGATCTATAACCATTCTGATTTGCGAAATGAGCTTGATCAAATCAATCCTGACCATCATTGGAAGGGTCACTCAGATACCGAAACATTTCTTGCAGGCATTGAAGCTTGGGGCATAGAGAAAACTTTAAGTAAATCCGTGGGTATGTTTGCTATAGCCCTATGGGACAAAAAAAATCAGACGCTTAATTTAATTAGAGATAGGTTTGGCGAAAAGCCTTTGTATTATGGTTGGATAAATACGGGCAGTTCAAAAGTATTTGCTTTTGGTTCTGAGTTAAAGGCGTTAAGAGCTTACCCAGGTTTCCAGAATAATATTTCTCGGGATGCATTAAAGCAGTTCTTTAAGTATATGTATGTTCCTGTTCCATATAGTATCTTTGAAGGTATATTCAAGCTTGAGCCTGGATGCATTCTTTCGATGACAAATCCTCCTCGAAATGAACCAGCTAATCCTCTTCATCCTGCAGAAGATCAAGATGTTTTCCATGATGATTTATGTATTACTAAGTGGTATAAATTTAAAAATATTATTTCAAAAAATTCCAAGGAGCCAATTAATAACGAGATTGAAGCTACTGAGCGGTTAGAGACTCAATTGAAGGAAACAATCAAAATTCAAAGTTTAGCTGATGTGCCCTTGGGAGCATTTTTATCAGGTGGAGTTGACTCATCAGCTATTGTTGCGTTGATGCAAGATCAGGCTAATACTCCAATCAAAACATTCACTATTGGGTTCGAAGAATCTCAATTTGATGAATCGCCATACGCCAAAGCCGTAGCATCATATTTAAAAACTGATCACCATGAAATGAGAGTTACATCGAATGATGCTCTTTCATTAATACCAAAATTACCACACTTGTATGACGAACCTTTTGCTGATTCTTCTCAAATTCCTACATATTTTGTTTCCCAGGCAGCAAAAAAAGAAGTGACTGTCTCTCTGTCGGGCGATGCTGGTGATGAATTATTTGGAGGCTATAATAGATATTTGATGGCTCCTGAGCTTTGGAAAAAAATTCATTGGATGCCTTTTTCCATAAGAAAGCTTCTGGGAAGCTCGCTGCATAAAATACCAATGGGTTTATGGGACAATATTGGCAATTTATATAATCTCACACGTTCGGATTCAAGGGGCATAACTCGCCTCGGAGATAAGATCAGTAAGACCGCCCTTCGGCTAAAGAATGTTGATTCTTTAGATGCGCTTTATAAGAGTCTGGTTTGCGAGTGGCCAAATACTGATGCATTAGTAAAAGATAGCTCTAATAACTCCTCAACATTAATTAATTTAATTGATGAATCTCTTCCAGAAGGGGGGCTTGAAGATTCAGAATCTCGGATGATGTATTGGGATACCATTAGCTACCTTACGGATGATATCTTATGCAAAGTCGACAGAGCTGCAATGGCAAATAGCCTGGAAACTCGCGTCCCCTTCCTAGATCATCGGGTTGTTGAGTTAACCCAAAGAATACCGCTTAAGTTTAAAATTAAAGATAATGTTGGCAAATCAATTCTTAGAAATATTCTTTATAAACATGTACCCAAGAATTTAATAGAGAGACCAAAAGCTGGTTTTGGTATTCCTTTAGCAGAATGGTTGCGGGGACCGCTCCGACCCTGGGTCGAAGAGCTTATAAATATAGAAAGGTTAGATCGAGAAGGTTATCTTGAGCCAAACCTTGTTCACCAGGTATGGAGAGAGCATCTTAGCGGGAAAAGAGATTGGTCTTTTAGGATTTGGAGTGTCGTTATTTTTCAGCAATGGCTTGAGTCTGCATAAGGGATTTGATTGGATAAGAGCTTTTGCATGATTTCTTCATGCTTTGTATTGACTAAAGGTTTATGAGTCTAAAGAACCTAGCAAAGATTTTTCATATGGATTATTGGCATTTAATCGCACTTTCAACTCTTGCTTTTGAAGCCATTTATTTTGATATGCAGTTAATTCTGGAGATCCAATAAGATGCCCATTTCTGTTTTGCAAGGCTTTTACGAGGGATGATGCATCATAAAGTGAATCAAACGTCCCTGTATCCATCCATACCATCTCAGAATCTAAAAACGACGCTTGCAGCTCTCCATCTTTGATATATAAGTTATTCAGGTCAGTAATCTCAAGTTCTCCTCTTGCGGATGGAGAAAGCGATTTAGATTTTTTGATCACCGAGTTGTCATAGACGTAAATACCGGTAACAGCAAAATTAGAAATATACTCAGATGGCTTTTCAACTATTTCAAGAACTATGCCATCTTTAATTCTTGCAACACCATATCGCTCAGGATCATTGACTTTGCAACAGGCTATATTTGCTCCAGCTACAAATTTCTTTGAAAGTGAATTTTTTAAACCATCTCCATAAAAAATATTATCACCAAGGATCAAAGTAACATTAGACTCACCAATAAATTCCTCAGCTATGATAAATGCTTCAGCAAGACCATTTGGATTATCTTGAATGAGGTAAGTAATCTGAATACCAAATTTTTCTCCATTTCCAAGTAATTTAAAAAATCTTTGTTGCTCGTGGGATTTAACAATAATAGCAATTTCCCTGATTTCTAATTCCATCAATGTCACCAATGGATAGAAAATAAGTGGCTTGTCATAGATAGGAAGCAGTTGTTTTGAGGTCGCTGTTGTTAGTGGATTCAGCCTTGTTCCATTTCCACCAGCAAGAATGATTCCTTTCATAATTTTTTCCTAACTTAGGATACTTATTCTAATTTTAGCCATGTTGACTCTTGTATCATAGAGGCTTGTATCTCTAAGATCAAAATCAATTTTTATGATGTCCACCTTCCCCTAAGGCCTTCAATTAAATAAAATTTATTATATTAAAGTTTCAGTGTTTAAAAAAATTCTTATATGGAAGGATGAGTTTGTCTTATCAAGCAACTCGCTTGCTCCTTTTTAATCAAATATTAGCTATCCCACCAGTCAAAATTTTCAATATACCAAGCAATTGTTGTTTCAAGATTCTCTTGAAATGTATTTTTAGGAATATCACCAAGCAGAGCATTAGTTTTTTTCATATCAATTGCATATCTTCTATCATGCCCCTTTCTGTCTTCCACAAATTTTATTTTAGGATCGAGGTTGTATTTTACTTTTAGGATCCCAAGAATATTTTTCACTAAATCAATGTTGGTAATTTCATTGTCACCACCAATATTAAACCTTCCCGCAACAATACCTTTTTTATGCAACTCTATAATTGCTTGTGTGTGGTCATCAACAAAAATCCAATCCCTAATATTCAAACCATTTCCATATATAGGAATATCAATACCTTTCATTCCATTAAAAATAATCTTGGGTATTAATTTCTCTGAATATTGACGTGGACCAAAATTATTACTGCAATTAGTTATTAAATATGGAATTTTGAAGGTTCTACCCCACGCAGAAACCAGCATATCTGCTGAAGCCTTTGTTGCAGAATATGGAGAGCTAGGTTCGTATGGATGCTCTTCTGTAAAAGCAGGCTCACTGGCATCTAGATCCCCATAGACTTCATCTGTTGAGATTTGATGAAATAAAAAATTTTTCTTATTTTGATCCCTTAAATTTTTTGATATTTCTAGAAGATTAAAAACTCCTAAAATATTTGAATTGATGAATGGTAAGGCTCCCTCAATTGAGTTATCCACGTGAGATTCAGCTGCAAAATTTACAATTAAATCTGGATAGAAATTCTTTATTTCTCCATCAATTGCAGCAAAGTTCGAGATATCTAGAGTGGAGTGAGAAAATTTTTTGTGTTCGTTTAAAAGAGCTAGCGTTTTTTTTGATGTTGCATAGGTCATCAAATCAATATTCTGAACCTCAATATCATCATAGTTATTTAAGATATTTTGAATATAGCTTGAGCCAATAAATCCACAGCCTCCAGTCACTAATATTTTTTTAAAAGGATATGTCCTATTCATAGATACTTCTCAATTTCAGGCAGCGTTAATCCAGATAAATCTTTTTTCGATATATGCAATTGATTGGGTGCAGGCCATTTAATATCTATTGTTGGGTCATTCCACAACAAGGTAATTTCATTCTCAGGGCTATATGGCGAATCAAGTTTATAACTCACAATAGTTTTTTGCTCCAGTGTTACATAACCGTGAGCAAATCCTGCTGGTAGAAGGAGCATATTGTTATTTTGATCATCCAGGGTTACGAATCCGTAATCTTTGTATGTGGGAGAGCCTTTCCTCAGATCAACGAAATAATCTATCAGACCACCCTGCAAAACGGTTACAAGCTTTGCCTGAGCATATTCCCCGGATTGGAAATGCATTCCTTTTAGGGTGTTGGAATTTTCTAATATAGATACTGAGTCTTGATAAAACAGATTACTGGCAGTCAACTTAGATTCGTAAGTTACAGAGAATGAGCCTAGCTCTGAAGAGAATTTCTTTCTTGGGATTAGGTGAATACCTAGAAAGTTATTTATTGATTTTTCTGCCACTATTTCACTATATGTATTTCAAGATCAGGGATTAGGAAGACCAGTTTGGTTCCTTTCTTAAAAATCAAAGACGCCTTTGCTAAAATATCTTCTTTGTAGTTCCATGCATTTATTATCACTGTATTGTATTCCAAGCTATTTAGAGCATCTTCTGAAAAAATTGGAATATTAAAAGAGGGAAAAACTTTACCAATTTTGGTGGGAGTCGTATCTATGCAGAATGTAATAGAGCTATCATCTAACTCATAGTATGAAAATACAGTGAATGCTTTGGCCGGCGCACCATAGGCTCCCACAATGCGGCCCAACTTTATCTCATCTTGTATTAGCTTAATAGCCTTTGTTTTATTAGTCTCAATTTTGGCCTTAAAGCTATGAAAGATTTCTTGTTCTTCAAAAGCGCTCTTTTCTTTATCAAAAGCTTCTTGGACAGATGCATTAGGTAGGTGCTTTCCTTGCTTGCCACATATAAAAACACCTGAACCCCCATGCACAAGTGAGTGTGTGAAATCCAGTAACTCAAAATCAAATTTTTTCATTAATGCGGAAATATTCAGTGCAGAAAAATAAAACATGTGCTCGTGATAAATTTGATCAAACTCACCATTTTTAAAGGTATCCAAGGCATATGCATTTTCAATTAAAAATACACCATCATCACTTAGGATAAGGCTCATAGCTGCGAGAAGGTCTGCAGGATCCTCGTTATGGGCAAACATATGTCTTGCTATAGCGACATCAAATTTTTGATATTTCTCTGCTATTCCTTCTGCCACTTCATTGGAAAAGAAATCTATAATTGTGTTAATTCCATTATTAATTGCAATTTGTGCAATATTTTCTGCAGGATCAACTCCTAGCACCTCATTGAAGTGCGGCTCTAAAAACTTCAATAAATTCCCATTATTACTTCCTATTTCAATGCATGACTGTTCATGAGTTGCAAAGCCTAAGCTATTTAATTTTATTAGCAGATCTGAATAATGAGAGTCTAGTGAAGCTATCTTGGGAGTGCTATATGTGTAGTAGCTGTAAAGCTCATTCTTGGAAAGACAATGACGCAATTGAATGCAAAAACACTGTTTGCAAAAATCAACAATCAATGGATACAACTGAACTTTTTGCCCCTTTTCTTCAATAAAATTATTTGCAGGAGGGCAAAGCCCTAAATCAATAATTTCCTCAACAGGACTTTTGCAGATACTGCATTCTTCTTTGATTATCAATTTAATCCTTTAGTGAGTTCTTCAAAAACAGTTAAATATTTTTTTTCATTGCTTGAGACCGAGTAATTAGTTTCAACGGTATTTCTAGCATTCATTATAATGTTATTTCTTAGCTTTGTATTTTCTGCAACTATCTTTATTGCATCCACCCATTGCTTTGTAGAATCTACTAAAAAACCATTCTCTTCATGGGTAATGAAATCTTTCACAGTCCCAAAATTTGTGGCAATGGATGGTATGCCTACTGCCATGTATTGCAAGGCTTTAAGACCGCCTTTACCAAGAGCCCAATTTGTCTGTATGAGGGGATACAGACCAATATCAATCTTATGCAGATCAGAGATCTCAGAGGATTCCTCCCATCTTATAACCTCAAAATCTAAACCTTCGAGAGAGTAGTCAAAGTTTGTGATGAGAATAATTTTTATGTCCATGTATTTGTCAACCTCATAAAATACTTCTCGAATTGAATCTAAATAGTGCTTTGAGCTAAAAGTACCCGTCCATCCTAGTGCAATTTTTTTTGGCCACTCAGCTGTCTTGAGCTTGAATCGATTGAGGTCTAGGCTACACGGAATATATTTTACTTTTGAGAACTTGTTATTCTCCATACAGTGATCTAAAAGAAACGGCGAGCTTAAAATAATTTGGTGCGAATTTTTAATTAGAAATCGGGCTTTATACCCCCCTTTTATTAACGAGAGATAATCTGGCGAGCTAAACACCGCATCATCAAAGTCATAAATTATCTTTTTCCCGCTTTTCAGTATGAGCCATTCGTAAAATGGTAAACCTATTGGCGTAGCCCACATAAATACATACACTACATCACATTTTTGCAATTTATACAGGTCATTTATGCGCCTAAAGTATCCTTGGATAGTACCGGCAATTTTTCTTAGAAGATGCCCCTTGCTCCACAAGATATCCCATGTGCTTATACTAAAAAATGAAGATTTCTGCAGCTCATAGCCTTCGGATTCCCATGACTCAAAGTACTGTTCGTACTTAAGCCGTTGACCTGCAGCCACACTTTCTGGGTAAGGGGACAAGATAAGAATTTTTTTCATAATAGACTGTTGTATATATCAGCATATTGTCTTACACCTAGTTCCAAAGAGAAGTTTTCTTTAGAGAACTTACAGCATCTTTCAGATGCACCATCATCCTGTATTATTGAAAGGATTTCTTCATAGTTTTCTTGTCGAAGGTTTTGAGAAAAATCATGTAGCACACCAATCTTATTCATCTCAATCATGTCTTTGATGTCGTCATTAAAGTTATTACAGATTATAGGTGTGCCGCATGCAAGGGATTCTGCAATTTTTGTTGGCATAGACGCAATCAAGGAGAAGCTCGGCTTAAGAGCGAAACCCAAAAGGTCGAATTGATTGATTACTTTTGAGAGCTCATGTCTTTTTAAAAATAAAACCTCATGCTCAAGATAGCTTAAATTATTTTCTTTAAGATACTGCATGACGATTTCAGGAGTAGTTTTGGATAAAATTTTTAGCTTAATTTTTAAACCCCTGCTGTCTAAATCTTTGACCAATTTTAAAAACAAATTAAAATCATATGCGGTATCAATTGACCCAAGATATCCAATGACTAGTTTCCTATTAAAATCGTAAGGCCTGATTGCTCTTTTATCAGCATTGAATTCAGAAAAATCAACACAAGTCCTTATAACCCTAATGCTATTAGATAATTTCTTGAATTTATCTCGAATGAATTCCTTAGAAGACTCAGTTAGCGTTACAACAATGTCAGCCTGTTTAAATAATTTAATTTCAAGCGCTTTAAAGAACTTATATTTTAAGGAATTGTTAGACCAACCCAGCCTGTCTACTTTTTCATCTGCCCAAAAGCCCCGAATATCAAATACTAATTTAAAATTAAAGAAAATTTTCAACAGCGGCATTCCTAGGCCAGGCATATAACTTCTTATGTGAATGATTTGATGCCGATTCTTAAGCATTTCTATAAAAGGTGTATAAAATATGCTAAAAAAATTAACGAAATGAGAGATCAAAGATAATCCTTGATGATATCTTCTTGGCTTCCAGTTAATTTTTTCTTGCAGGCAATATTGCTGCATTTCAAGAAGCTCTCTTTTATCTATTGAGTTATAAACCTTCTCAAAACTTATTAACGTGACATTAAAATCTTTTGATAGGAATGCAATATATTTTAAAACTTGAGAATGACCCAATGGTTCCAATATTCCATCATATGAAATATATAGTATCTTTCTTTTAGCCTGATTTTTTCCTGCTTGAGTCTTGAGCATATATTATTTTACACTTTCTTTAAGATAACAAATATCAAAAAAATTCTAAAATGCATAATTTTCTAACCCTATAAATATTTAGACCGCCCTCATTTTGAGATTTGGTTTAAAGATTGATAAAAATCAAAAAATTGACATTGACCGATTAAAAATTGATATTATAAACTTCAAATATCTATCAAAATAAATATGAACATCCTAAAATTGATTGTCAAGTCTATTTATAGCCTTATTCCTTTTAAAAAATACTTGTTTTTGTTGGTTAAATCTATCTATACACCTTCGCAAAATGTTTATCAGCACTTAACTTTTAAAGGAATTTTTAAAGTTTTCTCAGGCACTAATAGCTTTAAAATTATTAATACAGAAACAATTATTGAGAATCAACTTTTCTGGAAAGGTTTAGATGGTTTTGAACCAGAGTCACTAAAATTATGGGCGAGGATGTCAAAAAATGCTGATGTAATTTTTGATTTAGGCGCCAACAGTGGGGTATTTACATTAATTTCAAAATCGGAAAATCCTAACTCTAAGGTTTATGCTTTTGAGTGCGTTGAAAGAGTATTTGAGGTTCTTGAAAAAAATATTGCTATTAATAATTATGATGTTTCTTGTTACATGCAAGCTGTATCAAGCGAGGACGGCGTTGGATACTTTGTTGATGACGACGAAGCTTTTACCAACTCTGTTGTGGTCAATATGGACATTGAAGAAACGGCCTCCGGTAGAGGAGTTGATCCAGGCGAACTGCATAAAGTAAAAACTGAATTAATTAAACTTGATACCTTTATAGAGCAGAATAATATTAAGAAAATTGATTTGATGAAAATTGACGTAGAAACCCATGAGCCCGAGGTATTTGAAGGCTTTCAAAAGCACCTTAAAGATTTTAAGCCCACTCTATTAGTTGAAATTATTAGGGACAAGGTGGCATCATCTCTTGAGAAGCAGTTTTCTGATCTTGGCTATATTTTCTTTTATATTAATGAGCCTTTTGGTGGCGTAGACTCTGAACAAGAAGGCGAAATATATCAAAAGGTTGATACATTAATTGGTGGATTTTTTGGAAATTACTTAATCTGCAGTCCCGAAAAAGCAAAAGAATTAGATCTTATTTAGCTTCAGCTGCATGCCCTACTGAGGAAAAGGAATTGGCTCTCCTGAAGTGAATCTCAAGAGCCATGGTGGCTATTATTATTTTATTTTATCCAAGATAGTATTTATCTAATAAATATATAAAAGAATATACTGAGGTATTATAATGCTAATGAAAAAAACAATTTTTGTTACAGGAATAACTGGTTTTATAGGCAGAAATTTATTAAATTATTTGCTCTTGCAATACGACCAAGTGATGAATTTTACTCGCCAGAACACCATTCAAATTATTACAACAGGAGATGTCTCAGAGCATGAGATTTCCAAGCAGCTCATTTTAAAAAACCCATCTGAGACTTTTATCAATCTAGCAACGTTATATGAGCCAAATCCTAAGACCGATGCACGTCTACAAAATCTAATTGAAGCAAATGTTCTTTTTCCATCTAGGGTTCTTGAGTTGCTTGGGAGTAACAGCGATCTAAAAATTATTAATGCTCTGAGTTATCATCAGCTCTTAGATTTTTCCACTCAAAATGTTTACTCTTTATCCAAAGAATTATTCAAAAAATTTTTGGATTATCAGGAGAAAAAAGTTGTAAATGTATATATTTTTGATACTTTTGGATCAGGTGATACCCGAGAAAAAGTTACAGACATCTTTATAAAAAATATTATTGCTGGTAGCGCCATTAAAATACCTAAAAATGAAATTAAGATTAATTTGTCAGACAGTGAGGCTATTTCAATGTCTTTAATGCAGAGCCTTCAGCTGAATGCCGGAAGTTACTCGCTAAGTAGTCCTGATACCCTCTCCTTGGAGTCGTTGGCACAAACTATTATGGGTATTATCAATATAGAGGTTGAGATCATCAAAGATACTAATGGCATCAATCATTTTGATTCAATAAGAGAATTTCCTAAAAATGCTTTTATCTCACCCCCTGGCTATGATCTTAAAAAAAGTCTAGAGAAACGGATTCATGAAATTAAAAATGAAACATAAAATCTCTATTGTTGGTATGGGTTATGTTGGCTGCGGAAATGCGCTAATGCTAGCGAAAAATAATCTGGTATCTATTGTTGATATAGATACAAAAAAAGTTAATGATTTTAATTTGGGCAGGCTGCCAATATCTGATACCTATGCTCAGAACTTCTTAGATCAGCAAGAGCTTGATATCTCCTCAACCATAGATCTCATTGAGTCTATTAAAGGCTCTTCTTTTGTCATCCTTGCCCTTCCAACAAATTTTGATGAAGGCTTGATGAAATATGATACTCATATTTTAGATACAGTAGCAGAGCAAGTCTTACAGAACAATCATAGAGCAACCATCATTATTAGATCTACAGTTGATATAGGCCATACAGAATACTTAAAGCAAAAGCTAAATACGCAAAGAATTATTTTCTGTCCAGAGTTTCTTAGGGAGGGTCATGCATTAGAGGATAGCTTGCATCCATCTCGCATAATCATTGGGGGGAAAGATTCAGCTTCTAAGAAATTTGCAGAGTTAATGCTTGAGGCTGTAAATGATACTTCCGCTCCCATTTTGATGATGGAGTCCAGTGAAGCAGAGTCTGTAAAATTATTTGCTAATACCTATCTAGCGATGAGAGTAGCATTTTTTAATGAGCTAGATTCCTTCTGTCTTGACAATCAAATTGATTCACAAGAAGTAATTAATGGCATATGTCTTGATAGTAGAATTGGAAGTTATTATAACAACCCATCATTTGGATTTGGAGGACTCTGCTTACCAAAGGATTCGATGCAGCTTTTGCAGAGGTTTAAAGATACCCCAGGGAGTATCATCCATGCTATCCAAAATTCAAATAAAGAAAGGGCAGTATTCTTGGTTGATCAAATTGCCAGTCAGCACCCTAAAACAGTAGGAGTTTATAGGTTGGCCATGAAGTCTGGATCAGATAACTCAAGAAATTCATCTATTTTTAAAATTATTGAAGGTCTTATAGAAAAGAATATAGGTATTATCGTATATGATGACTCCACTAATTCTATTCAGTTAGAGGGTGTTACATTGGTTAAGGATTTTGAAACTTTTACTAATAATTCTGATTTAATTATTACCAATAGATTAGATGATCAGATTCAGCCTTTTTCTAATAAGGTTTTTTCTAGAGATATTTTTTCTACTGATTAGCAATGATTGCAGGGTAAATATATGGATAATAAAAATAATATAGATAATAAAGTTGTTGATGATTTTGGAAAAGAGTGGAAAGCATTCAATCATCAAGGTATAGAAAATAATGCTCTTGATTCAGCTTTTGATAGCTACTTTCACTTTTTCCCATTTGCTAATTTAAAAGATGCAGAAGGTTTTGATATGGGTTGCGGATCTGGTCGTTGGGCACAGTTTGTTGCTAAAAAAGTAGGGTTTCTAAATTGTATTGATCCCAGTCATCTGGCCTTAGAGCAGGCTGAATTAAACTTAGTAGATGCTACAAATTGTTCCCTAGAATGTGCTGGGGTTGATAGCAATAGCCTGCAAGATAACTCTCAAGACTTTGGCTACTCCCTTGGTGTGCTTCATCATATTCCAGACACTACCTTAGCTCTTCAGTCATGTGCAAAAAAACTGAAATCAGGGGCGCCATTCCTGCTTTATCTCTACTATAGATTTGATAACAAGCCTAAAAGTTATTATTTTCTATGGAAAATATCTGATTTACTTAGAAATATCATCTGCAGGCTTCCTTTTTTCTTGAAATTCATAATTTCACAATTAATAGCATGCTTAATCTATTTTCCACTTGCTAGGGGAGCTCTTTTATGTGAAAAATTGGGTTTAAATGTTTCTCATTTCCCATTAACTTGGTATAGAAATGAATCTTTTTATATTCTTAGGACAGATGCTCTTGATAGATTTGGGACTCGATTAGAGCAGCGCTTTACAAAATCAGAAATTACTCAAATGCTCATGGATGCAGGCTTTAAAGATTTTAATTTTAGTGATAGAGAGCCATTTTGGACCGTCCTTGCTTACAAAAAATAGAAGATTACTCACTCTTAGTTGCACATGAATCCAGAATTTAGCATCATCATACCAACCCTTGATAATTTTCATGATGTTCAAGAAATTATCCCTTGCATTA
>ENA-ORXF01001048-ORXF01001048.1-marine-metagenome-genome-assembly--contig:-NODE-1048-length-18557-cov-7.100758_pt1 | contig 18557 bp, 17 predicted proteins | sample MGYA00237864_ERZ511476 | MGnify/ENA primary metagenome ERZ511476 (study PRJEB26306, sample SAMN06343908) | marine metagenome | isolation source: coastal waters | place: Atlantic Ocean: West Antarctic... | reverse complement strand
GTATGGTTGAAGGAATTAGTATTAAACTAGCAGAAGAGATCAAACATAACTTAAAGTGATATGAAATTTTTTATTAACTTCTTAACATTTTTTAGACTATTTTCTGGACCAATTATCTTCGCAATGCTGTTGCTGTCATTTCATCCTGCAATAGCTTTTATTTTGTTTGTAATGGCAAGCTTATCTGACTATTTTGATGGCTATCTTGCAAGAAAGCATTCTTTGGAGACTACTTTGGGAGAAGTCCTGGATCCAATAGCTGATAAGATTTTAACCCTATTTCTCATCATCACATTAATTCTTTACTTTAACAGCCTATATATAGCTATAGTTGGCGCAGTAATTTTGTCAAGAGAATTTTGGGTTAGTGCTTTGCGAGATCTTAATGCTCGAAATAATTATTCAGATGCTACGAAAGTAACATTCCTTGCTAAGCTAAAAACATCTACGCAATTCTTAACTTTTGGTAGCTTTCTATTTGGCATATTAATTGATAACTCTTTAATACTTTTTCTAAGCAATTTTTTTCTTTTTGGCTCTATGATTTTATCTCTTCAGACTGCCTTAAATTACACTAAAGCAACATTTAATATTAATTCTTAATGTGATATTACTAATTACTTTTTTCCTCGTGTATATCCAAGCGAGAAGGTGTGATGGAGATTCATACAAACTACTTAAAATTTTTTTGCTAACCAGTAATTAATGATTTCTAAAAAAATGGCGTGGCTCTTCGCTGATTCATATCTGACTAAAGCTATGGATCTGAAAGATATTAGCTGTATAAAAAAAATATTTTTAGTATTGAGCAATTTAGATATTTTTATATATGGTCTTATCAGAATTATTGAATTTTTTGCACTTCAAAAACATCACGTAACCAAAGTTGCAACCAGCAATGTTGCGGTTACCGATCATCTAGTCCTAGAGTCTGAGGCTCCTCATATGCATTTAAATTATTTTAGACATTTCAATCAATCCCATAACGAGCATACCTATCTCATTATAAAATGTTTTGATAAGTATGATTTTACAAAGATAGCCCCTTTAAATTTTTGGAATATCTTGCATGAATTATATGCAACATTCTTAGAGCTAGTTGTTGTTTTGCATTACAAGACAAGTATGTCGAAAAAAGATATTAGAAAAAAAGCTAGGAAAGAATTGCCAGTATTCTCATATTTGCTTTGCTTATTCAAAGTTCTTAAAGAAAGGAATACAAACATAAAGCTATATAGTGGAGGAGCGCATCTCGCCTCTGCTGCAGCTATAGCAGAAGATATAGAGACATTTTGGTTAGCACATGGGCTTATCGATATGCCTTTGTCAGCAAAAGAGACGCCGAGCAGTGATACTCATTTTTTGTCATTTCCTAACTTTAATTTTATATACCTATACTCTAAGGATGAGATTGAATACCTTAAAGAATTTAGTGTAGACAGTAAATTTTATAATTATCAATTTACAAAAATTACAAATCATATTGAAAAGATCATAATTTTTTCTAGTCCTTACCATAGCTTAAGTGAAAGAGACTCTCTGTCAGAAACTATAGCGTTCTTTAAAATAAAAAAATATGAGATTATTTTAAAACTTCATCCCTCATATACATACGATTTACCAGAAAGAATATTAAGTGACCAAGATATTGCAATTTTACACAGTGATGGCATGACTGCCTCCCATCTAATCAAGCAAGAGAGTCCATTTTTTGTCTGTTCATTTGCTTCTACTACATTATGTGAAGCTTTAAACCATGATGTAATACCAATATGCTTGTCTGGAGCCGAAGAAATACCTCAAACAAATGTGTATCCTTTTTCTAGAAGATCAATTTCTTGGAAGGATGACCGATCTATAATTCATAACTACTTCCAAAAACCTGGCAAAGATCAAAGAGAGTCATTGCTAAAGGTATTGAAAGATGGGCTATGATCTTAAAAATCTGACAATTTTGTTGGCGTCCAAAAATTGATATTAAGAATGAATTAGTTATACTTTCCGTTTTTAACCAACATGGAAGTGAAGTGAAAAGAACGCATGATAATTTTTATATAAACGAGAATAATAAGAATATTAAACAAAGTTTTGTTGAAGTTGCCGATGAAGTTTCTTTAAAGCCATTCAAAACTTTAGCAGATGTTGGATGTGCTACTGGCGCTTTTCCAAATTATTTGAAATCACGATTTCCTAATGCAGAGATAAGCGGCGTTGAGTACTTAGACACTCTGCTGAATAAAGCTAGAAAAGATTTCCCGGATATTACTTTTCAACAAGCAGATGTTATGAATAACGCCTCGATTACTGAAAAATTTGATGTTATTACAATGCTAGGTGTTCTTTGTATATTTGATGACTATAAAATGGTGCTAGATAATGTTTTAAGCTGGCTCAACCCAAAAGGTAGATTGATCATCCATAATATGGTTAGTGAATTCGATGTAGATGTTTTCGTTAAATACAAGCCTTCCAGCCTGGAATCTGGCCTGGATGAGCTTGAAAATGGCTGGAATATAATTAGCTCTAAAAGTCTAAGTGAAGTGGCCATATCAAATAATGCGAAAGTTATTTCTTCTAAGCCTTTTGCATTGCATGCAACATTAGATAAGCAAGGCAATGATGTGATGCGCAGTTGGACCGAAGAAAATTCTGAGAGAGAGGGGGAGGGTAAAGATATTTTTAACGCATTGCATATTAGACAGCCTCAGAGAATTGTTACCGTAGAAAAGCAATAGATTTACTTATCTTTTAATTCATAATTATTGACATGATGCTTTAGATACCATTTATTGGAAACTTTTTCCCATAAATGCGGGCTTCTGAAGGAATCTACAGTTTCATGAAATTTTTCAAGTGATATACCTAGATATTTACAGAATTCATCAACATATTTCTCAGGAAACTCGCCGTCAAATTTTTTAATTAAGTAAGTGGCCTCAGCTCTGGTGATTTTCTTATTTCTCACTTCCTGCGCTGAATCATAAGTTGCTCTTCCAATGCCAAATTTAATGTATGTCATATAAAAATGAAATGGCACTATCTTGTCATCTATCTCGGTATACCTTGAGTATGTCCCAATAGATCTCTCGTAAGAGGGCATAAATCCAGTATTATCTACAGCATAATAATAGCACTCTTGAGGATCCCATTTTTCAAAATATCCCAAGTATGTCACTTTAATATCTTTCTCTATTAATGACTCTGGCTTGGGAGGAATATACGGTTGAAACTCTTCAAATGTAAAGTTCGTATTCTCAATAGTTTCTGATACTGAATGCCCGCCCAGTATCATCTCTTTGGGATCATCAATTGTAAAAAAAGTTGGTTCCATAAAAGGATTGGAATTATTTTCAATAGGGTTGCCGTATTCCGCTTGGTTTTCACCATACATTATTAATTTGATTCCAAATTTTTCAGCCAATTTTGGCCCTACTATTTTTTGTCCATGGATAAATGGTTGAAATGGGTGCCCAAGGTTCATAAATGCAAGTTTTGTTAAGTAGCTATGAAGTTTTCCATTTGGTGTATATAGAAAACTATCCACACCGCCAATCCTTGAGAGATTATTAAAATTTAGCCAGCCAGCTCTGGTAAACATATTTGGAGCCCAGGTTATAGCCAAGGGGTTCATTTTATATTTATATTTTAAAATATGAGCTTGAAAGGCACTGTCTTTTCCTCCGCTACTTGGAACTATCACATCATAACTTCCATCTTTGCTCCTGTATGGCTCTAAAAGTTCAAATAATAGATCCTCCCTCTCTTTCCAGTTAGTATCTTTTTTAGTTTCTGCATACTCACATGCAGAACAAATGCCTTGATCATTGAAGGCAATAGTTTGCTTTTCTAAGTTTCTATTTTTCATCTCTACGGTAGAGTTAGGCCTTTGATTGGAAATTACACATTTTTTACAAAAATGCACTTCTTCCGGCAGACCCCACAAGGCATAATTTTTTCCTGTCATTTTATTTCCATAAACTGGTTGCAATCAATTCTTGAGAGCTGAAATCTATCATTTATCTCACCTTGAGTTTTATTATCAAAAATAACAGCCTCATCTATTTTTAGTTCCGAGAGAGCTTGAAAAGTTATCTCATTATATGAGCTCTTGTATCCGTATGGATAACAAAAACTCTTAAATTCCATATTGCAGATCTCTGATAAAAAATTAAAAGAATCATGAATTTCTTTCATTTGTTCTTTGTAAGTTAATCTAGATAAAACAGGATGGCTAACTGTATGAGAGCCAATAATATGACCATCATCATGCATTTCTTTGATATTTGATAAAGATAAATATGCCTTTTTGTGCAATTCACTCTCATCAAAATATTTAAGCATGAGTTTATCTAAAACAAGATCTCTATATTCATACTTTAAAAAGTAGTTAAACAGTCTTCTGAGCTCTTTTGCATCTTCTTCATATTCTGTAAATTGATATATGTCTTTATCAAACTCATTAATTTTTTCATTCTCAAGCATGCTCTGATCAATCAATGCAACAGCATCCTTTAAAATTTTTGTGGACCCATATTTTCCGTTTAGATAATGCACTCTATGGACGCTAAGTAGCTTATTTGGATTCTGATATATACCTGTCGGTATATAAAATGATCCCCACAACCCTCGCTCATTTAACTCAGCAGCCGCATATGTATAATGATCTTTCAATCCATCGTCAAAGGACAGCACAACGCCGTCTATATTTTTCTTTGCTTTTATTGCTTGGATATAGTCTTCTTTTGCTATGAAACCAAACTCTTTTTCAAAAAAATCAAGCTGCCTTCTAAATGTATCTACATCTAAATTATTGAAATATTTGTAATCATCGTGATTAGGGCGAATATAGTGATACATAATATTCTTCATAAGATTTATTTCAAAAAATTTTGCTCAATAATTGGGTATCTATATTCAAGCTCTTCTTTATTCGCTAGAAAATTCTTAACTGCACCATTTAAAAAGTTGTTATACAGCTCTATGGTTTTTAGTTTGGTAGCATCCCTATTAAAACAAATTATAGGATTGATATTTGAAGCAACTGGATGAATTTTTTTTATTAAATTGAAATTAGAAACTAATTTTACAAAATCATGAACCATATTTTTAATAAGTCTGTTTCCAATTTGATGCATATTATCAAATAAACAAACCTCTGCTCTAGCCTGATGAATGATCTCTCCAGTATCAATTCCTCGATCCATATACATAAATGTATATCCAGTACATTGAAAGTCATTATTTATCATAGATATAAAATTAGTTCCTGCACCAAGGTAATAAGGAGATATGCCAAGATGAACATTAATAATTCTATTCTCAAATGCTTCTAGAAAATTCTCCCTAATAATGCAGCAACCAAATGTAATAATAAGATCTGGATTTAATTTTTTAACTTCATCGATATAACTTTGATCATTAACCTTATTTTTTTCTATGCTAACAGGATTGCTGCTATCTTTAGAGGATGAAACAATATCTGAAAAAAAATCAATCTCTGTTTTGCTCCTGGTTAAGAAGTGGTTCTTTTCAATTTCGCTTAAATCTTGCTGGGTTCCTATGTTCTTAGGGACTTCAATATAGCTTCTTAAGACATTTATTTCTGGATTTAAACCAAACATTATCCTTAAATAGTCATGCCGAAGTGAATTAGATGTAAGAATTACAATGCTTTTCATTGGGATGATATTGTAATAAAGTTCTTTAATATTTTCAGACCCATTTTAGAGCTTTTTTCTGGATGAAACTGACAGCCATATATATTATCTTTTTGCATAACAGCGCAAAATTTTTGGCCACCATAGCTGGAATAAGCTAAGATATTTTCAGACTCTTTGGGCTGACAAATAAAACTATGAACAAAATAAAAATCATCTTTTTCGCTAATACCATCAAGCAATCCGCTTTCCCAGTCATAAGAACCTTTTACTAATGAATTCCAGCTTACATGAGGAAGCTTTGCTTTAGTATTTTCTGAAAACTTAACTACTTTTCCATTTATCAGTCCCAGACCATTAGAAGTTCCAAACTCCTGACTGGTTTCTAGAAGTAATTGCATTCCAAGGCATATTCCTAGAACAGGTTTTCCAGTGCCAATAAAATCCAAGAGTATATTTTGTAAATCTCTCTTCTTGAGTTCTTGCATTGCTCTCTTGTATGCTCCGACACCTGGAAGGATCACAGCATCCGAATCAAGAATCTCATTTTTATCAGAAGTTATAACTATCTCAACATCGTTACAGGACAATGCATTGAAGATACTTTGAACATTACCAATTGAGTAATCAATAATTGCAATTTTCATTTTCTAATTTTTACTCCCTCATCTGATAAATGCTCTTTTATTGTTTTTATAGAAGCATATTCATAATGTAATAATGATGATATTGCTATTGCATCGCATCCAGTTTCTTTGATTGCAGAAGATATATGAGATACATTGCCTGCACCCCCAGAAGCTATAATGGGAATTTTAGTAGATTCTGTTATTTTCTTTATAAGCTTGCAGTCAAAACCTTTCATGCGACCATCTCTATCAATTGATGTCACCATTATTTCACCTACACTAGCGTCTTCTAGTCTCCTAGCCCAATCAATAGCATCCACTCCTGATCTGTGTTTTGCATTGTCTAGAAAGGCTTCCCATGAATAACGATGCTCCCTGGCTACTACGGAACCAATAATTGCTTGAGAGCCATAATTTCTTACAGCATCTTTGATAAATTCAATATCCCTGAGGCCTTGGCTGTTAATAGCAACTTTATCGGCTCCAGCATTGAGAGCTTTCTGGATATCATCTAAATTTCTAATCCCGCCACCTATCGTGATAGGTATAAAAACTTTTTTACAGGTTTCTTTTAGTATTTTAATAAGAGAATTTCTATCATATAAAGATGCTACAGCATCCATGAAAACTAATTCATCAATTCCACTTTGATAGTACTTGCATGCAAGTTCTTCTGGATTACCAATTTTTCGCAAACCTTCTAAACACTTGCCTTTTACAACATTTGTATTATTTATATCTATTCTTCCAATTAAACGAAACTTATGCATATCTATGCCTTAAATATTTGGTTATTGAGGGTTGTCTTACTTCCAAGCGTTTTCAAAACACTATTATACATTTCTATGAAAATATTAGTGTTTTTCTCATAATCTCACAATCTCATAATACCTTAAAATTATTTATGCTTTTAGACGCAAATGGATCATAAGATTTATAATAGCAAAAATATCAAACTGCTGAGAGTAGAAGGTTTATTTTGAGTGTCAGTCTTGAGTGAGAGAAGCCATAGAGGCTTCGAGCCTTATCTTTATTAAGGACTTTTTATCAAGCGTATATCAGAATTACAGCATTAATGGAAAGTTGATTTATCAGATGAGGGTCGATTGTTAAGTGAAAAATTTTTAGGTAATACCACATTGGAGAAGGTAAAATATGATATGAATGAATTTTATGTAGGCAATCGTTTAATAGGACCAGCACAACTTCCCCTCGTGATTGGTGAAATGGGCATTAATCACAATGGATCTCTGAAAGATGCATTTGCACTTGCAGATGCAGCAATAGATTCGGGCATTGAGGTTATCAAACACCAGACTCATGTAGTTGAGGATGAGATGAGTGCCGCAGCAAAGAATGTGATTCCCGGAAATTCAGATAAATCGATTTTTCAGATTATGAGTGAATGCGCTCTTAGTGAAAGTGATGAGCGGGATTTAAAAAATTATATAGAAGATAAAGGAAAAATTTTTATTAGCACACCTTTCTCTAGAGCTGCAGCAGATAGACTCTATAATATGGATATACCTGCTTATAAGATTGGCTCAGGCGAATGTAATAATTACCCACTCATTGAGCATATTGCTGATTTTGGTAAGCCTATTATATTAAGCACTGGCATGAACAGCATTGAAAGTGTCTCTAAAGCAGTGGACATCATGGAATCTAAAGGCGTTGCTTATGCTCTTCTTCATACAACTAACATCTACCCAACTCCCAATCATTTAGTCCGTTTAGGCGCTATGGTCGAACTACAAGATAATTTTCCAAATGCATTGGTAGGCTTATCTGATCATACATTAACAAATCATGCTTGTTTTGGTGCGGTTGCTTTGGGAGCGTCTATTTTGGAAAGACATTTCACAGACACGATGAGTAGATCAGGGCCAGATATTGTTTGCTCGATGGATCCAGCAGCAGCTCGAGATCTGATAGAGGGCGTAGAAATTCTTTTTAACGAAAGAGGTGGCGTGAAGGGCGCTGTAACAGAAGAGCAACCAACAATTGATTTTGCCTTTGCAACAGCTGTCACAATTAAAAGTATTAAAAAAGGAGAGATTTTTTCTAAGGATAATATATGGGTAAAAAGACCTGGGACTGGTGAAATTAAGGCAGAATTTTTTAATGATATTTTAGGAAAAATAGCTCTTCAGGATATTCCTAGTGATGCTCACTTGACTTGGGCTAATGTCCAGAAATAAGAAAAAACTTGTTTTTCTATCCGGGACAAGAGCTGACTTTGGAAAGCTCAAGTCTTTAATGAATATTTGTAACGCTTCTAAGCTTTTCGATGTTCATATTTTTGTTACTGGAATGCATCTAGATAAGAAATTTGGGTATACGGTTGATGAAATTCGCAAAGAAGGCTACAAAAATATTTCAACATTCAAAAACTATACTTCATCTTCTAGAATGGACATCATTCTTTCAGATACCATAAAAGGCTTTTCTGAATATATTTGTAATTTAAAGCCTGATCTTATAGTTGTTCATGGGGACAGGGTGGAGGCTCTTGCTGGAGCAATTTCAGGCAGCTTAAATAATTTTCTAGTCTCTCATATTGAGGGCGGTGAAATATCCGGAACAATTGACGAGCTCATAAGACATGCGGTGACTAAGATGTCGCATGTTCATTTTGTTTCAAATCATGACGCTGCAAACAGGCTAATTCAGCTTGGAGAACTTCCTGAGTCAATTCATACTATTGGCTCTCCAGACTTAGATCTAATGGATCCCTCAAGGATACCAAAGCTTGATTTAGTGAAGCAATATTATGAGATACCATTTGATGAATTCTCAATTGCAATGTTTCATCCCGTAACAACTGAAGAAAATAAAATATCAAAAAATATCAAAGAATTTGTTGGAGCCTTGACTCAAAGCAAAAAAAATTACATTTTAATTTTTCCTAACAATGATCTTGGCAGCGACCTCATAATTCACGAATATTTAAAGCTTAAAAAAAATAAGTCTTTTAAGATATTCCCCTCTTTAAGGTTTGAATATTTTCTTACTCTTTTGTTCCATTGTGATTTTATTATCGGCAATTCAAGTGCGGGTATTAGAGAGGCGCCATTTTATAATATTCCTTCAATTGATATTGGTACCCGTCAGCAAAATAGATCTCAAAATAATTCAATTATTCATTCTGATTACAAGAAAGAAAAAATTATTAAAGCTATAGATGCTGCAGTTACAATGAAGTCTTCTGCCATAACTCAATCGATAGAAGATTTTGGTAGAGGAGATAGCGATAAAAGGTTTATGACTATCCTTAAAAATAAAAATATTTGGATGACTAGCAAGCAAAAGCAATTTCAAGAAATTTAAGAAATCATTGATTGCTTGCTGATTCTGTAACAAAAAAATATTACTTAACATTTTCAAAAGTAGATAATACTTCAAAATTAAGACACACTAGATCAAAATAGGCCATGAAGGTACTTGAAAAAGTTCCTCGATTTTATAAAAAAAATTTCTTCTGATATCAATCAAAACTATATAAATAATTAAACACTATGCACGCTACTGCTTTTATTTTTGCTAGAAAAGGATCCAAAGGTGTACCTGGAAAAAATATTAAACTCTTTCATGGAAAGCCTTTGATTGCATGGGCAATAGAGCAAGCGCAAAAAGCAAAAAAAATTAATAGAGTTATTGTTTCCACAGATTCTAAGGAAATTTCCGAAATAGCTTTATCTTATGGCGCCGAAGTTCCCTTTTTGAGACCAAAAAACTTATCTGAAGATAGCTCTCCAGAAAGAAAAGCTTGGCAGCATGCTTTAAATTTTTTGCTAGAAGAAGAGGGAAAATTGCCTGACATTATGATTTCCATCCCTGCAACATCTCCCTTAAGAGAGCCCAGTGATCTTGATGCCTGTATTGATGAGTATCTTAATAGCGAGGTAGATACCTTATTAACAGTGATGGAGGCTGCTAGAAATCCATACTTTACGATGCTATCAAAGGATGAGAATACGGGATTATTTGATTTAGCCTTTAAATCAGAAAAGCAAATTATTAGAAGGCAAGATGCTCCAAAAATTTTTGATATTGCAAGTATTGCTTGGGTCACTGATCCGAATTTTGTACTTTTAAATGATAATCTTTACGATGGCAGGGTTGGTGCAATCGAAGTGCCCGCTGAGAGAGCAATTGATATTGATACTATGCTTGATTTCAAAATAGCCGAATTACTTTTTAACGAGAAGCATAAACCCCAATCTTAAGATTTAGTAATATTTTGAGGTCGCTCCGCTTACTCCCTTTGCAAGCTTTGGACATTGAGTATCAAGCCTGGGCGTGATTCTAGATTCAGTCATAGTATTTAATATTTTCAGTTTTGATTTGTATCGTTTTAAAATGAAATCCATTATAATTTGTGTTTTTTAAACCAATCTATTTTAATAAAAAATTATTTATCCATTTGGCTGGATGGCAGAGTGGTTATGCAGCGGCCTGCAAAGCCGTTAACGCCGGTTCGATTCCGGCTTCAGCCTCCATTTCTGGATAGAAATTTTACTACTAGTAGATACTATTAAGCATTATCAGCTTCAATTTCCTTGTAAGAAAAAGGCCCTTCAACCTTACCATTGTTAACCTTATAAATCTTATTGCATTCCCGCAATGTAGATATTCTATGAGCAATAGAGATAATAGTTTTTTTATCTCTTAGGGTCATTAATTCTTCAATAACAGCTGCTTCAGTTTGACTATCAAGCGCCGATGTGGATTCATCCAAAAGCAAAACATCTCTTTTATTAAATATTGCCCTTGCAATAGATACTCTTTGTTTTTGACCACCTGATAGCTTTACTCCTTTATCGCCTATATCAGTGTTTAGGCCATTATTAAGATCTTTTAAAATTGGAGTAAGTCTAGATAATTTTAATGCTTCTTCAAGTTCTCCATCTTCAATTTCGTCTTTGCTCAAGGTAATATTTTCTTTAAGGGTGCCATCTATTAAAAATATATCTTGTGGCAAGTATGCGCAGTGCGAGAGCCAGCCTGAGATATCTTTGTGGGCATCATCAGCATTAAATTTCAAAATACCTTTTGATGGTTTTAGGAAGCCAAGAATAATATCAACTAAAGTAGTTTTCCCAGCCCCAGAGGGGCCAATCAGACCTATAAAATCGCCTTGATTAATCTCTAAGTTCACATTAATAATTGAGGGCTTAGATGAATTTGGATAAGTGTATGAAATATTTTCTAACTTCAGCTGATTAAAGACATCTGTTGATTTGCTAGAAGCATTCTTTTTAAATGTCTTTAAATCGACATTGATATCGATACCCTTATCTCTCATGATCTTAGCCAGAAGAATGATGGATTCCTTGCCAAATACTATAGAGTTTGCAGCGCCTTGTAATTGACTTATCAACGGTGTGATTCTAATCATCGCTATAGCAAAAATACTAAGAATTGAAAGTGCTGCAGCTAAATCCTTATTTAATAAAACATTAACCGTAATAATAAACACAATAAAACCAATTAGGGCAACCTCCATAATACCTCTAGGAAGAATAGTGATTACATTAAGTCGCACTCCACCTTTTGCAATTTCGTCTGCTGAGTTGCTTACAGAGTCAATAAAAAAAGCTTCTTTCCCTAGAGTTTTAATCTCCCTTATACCTTCTGCAGCTTCTTGAGTTCCTTGTACTAGGTTGGCTGATCCTTTGGTAAAGGCTCTACCAGTTACATCTAGCCCTTTGGTAAACGCAAGATTGTATGCATAAAATATTATTACCATCACCAAAAGAAGCAAAGCTACAGTGTTAATGCTTATAACTGCCAACATTATAAAAGCTGCAATAATTACTAAGATGTTACTAAGTCCTTGAAGCCCTACAACTAATATATCTTTATACAGAGATGAATATGTAGAAATTGATGCCAAGCTTTCAGCACTTTTGCTAAGTATGAACGCTTCATAATCTTGATGAAGGAATCCATTAATCATGATTTTTTGAATTTTAGCTTGCTCAAAATATGCAAAGTTAAAAATTGTATGGTTTACAAATATCACTAAACAAAACTTCACTAAGAAAGTAATCAATAAACCATAGCCTATGAAGAGTATGGTCTCCTCATGACTGAAATCATTTAAGAAATTGATTATCGAAAGAAATTCTTGAGCTTTTATTATAAATAAAGGGTCAATTATTATGGCTACATAACCGCCAATAAGACCTATTCCAAGAAGATCAACTAGAGAAGAAAGTAGAAAAATTGCAACTAAGGGCAGAAGACGCTTTGACTTATTTCCAAGCAGAAATTTTACACTTTCAATATAAGTCATTTTGTGAAGCCTATTAAATAGTTAAGAAAGCAAAACAATCTATTCCCATACTTTCCAGGGAGCGCTTCCAGAAGAGTAAAGGTCATCTAAGTATTTCTTTTCAGCCAGGGTGTCCATGGGTTGCCAGAATCCTGAATGCTTATAAGCAGCTAATTCATTTTTCTTGGTAATTTCTCTTAGTGGCTCTTCTTCCCATGAAATTTGATCATGCTCAATAAAATTAATAACACTAGGGTTGAGAATAAAAAAACCTCCATTTATCCAGGCGGTGTCGTGTTGAGGTTTCTCATTAAATTTAACCACCTCTTCATTCTCATTGATAGTTAGCATTCCAAACCTTCCAGGAGGGTTCACCGCAGTAACCGTAGCCAACTTTCCATGATCTTCATGAAATTTAATTAGAGCATTAATATCAACAGTTCCCAGGCCATCTCCATAGGTAAATAAGAATGATTCATTTGGATCCAAGAACTCTTCTACTCTTTTTAACCTTCCGCCTGTTAGCGTTGCTTCACCAGTATCAACACATGTAACATTCCATGTTTCTTGAGCGGCTCGATGAACTTTTAGAGAGTGATTTTCAATATTAAATGTAATGTCTGAATTTCTTAAATGATAATTCTGAAAGTATTCTTTGATGTGGTGGCCCTTATAGCCACAGCAAATAATGAAATCATTGATACCATAAAAACTTATTATTTTCATAAGATGCCAGAGGATGGGCTTTCCTCCAATTTCTACCATCGGTTTAGGCTTCAGATTAGTTTCTTCTGCTAACCTCGTTCCTAAACCACCAGCTAATATCACCGCTTTCATATTAATTAACTTATCAATTATTTTGGAGGTATTCTAACATTACCAGTCTTAAAGTCATTGCACGAATAATTTTTTTTTAATTTCTTTGCATTAAACGCTAATTAATGAAATATAATATCGTTCATGATGTCTTAGAAGACTTTAGATATCAGATATTACTATTATAAATTTGGATAATTAATTATGGAAGAATTCATTAGAGTCCCCTATGGGTCAACTGTTCATGGCGAGGAGGAAATAGCAGCGGTGGTTGAGGTATTGAAAACGACAACTCAAATGTCAAAAAATGTTCTTGAATTTGAATCAAAGATCGCAGAATCATTTAATAAAAAAAATGCGGTTATGGTTAACTCTGGATCATCAGCACTTTATATTTTGATTGAGTCACTTGGCTTGCCAAAAGGGTCTGAAGTAATTACTCCCGCCTTAACGTTTGCGACTACAGTAGGATGCTTGGTAAAAAATGATTTAATACCCCATTTTGTTGATGTTGGTTTAGACACCTATTGTGTAGATGTTGAAAAATTAGAACTAGCAATCAATGAAAACACATCAGCTATTATTGCACCAGACTTGATGGGTAATATTTGTGAATGGGAAAAAATTAAAGAAATAGTTTCTAGAAAAAATAATAATATCAAAATAATTTGTGACTCTGCAGATACTTTAGGTGCGACATTATTTTCAAAACCTACTGGATCTTATTGTGATGCAGCAATTACAAGCTTTTATGGATCTCATGTAATTAATGGTGCTGGCAATGGTGGAATGCTTGTTACAGACTCAGATAAAGTTTTTAATAAGGCAAAGTTACTTAGATCATGGGGCAGAAGTTCATCATTGTTTAGTGAGAGTGAGGCTATTGAAAACAGATTTAATATTTACCTAGACGACATACAGTATGATGCTAAATTCGTTTTTGAAGAAATAGGTTATCAACTTGAACCTTCTGAAATAAGCGCAGCATTTGCCTTAGTTCAATTTAAAAAATTACAAAAGAATATTCAAGAAAGACAGATGAACTTTGACAAACATACTAAATTTTTTAAGGAGTATGAGGAGTTCTTTGTGCTGCCCAAACAAAATCCAAATGCTGAAACTGGTTGGTTAGCTTACCCCTTGATTGTTAAAGAAGATGCTCCATTTAGCAGAACGGAGCTTCAAATATTTCTTGAACAAAGGAATATTCAAACAAGAGTTGTCTTTACAGGTAATATTTTGAGACAACCTGGCTACAAAGATATTTCTTGTGTAGGGAAGGCTGATGATTTTATCAATGCAGATAATGTCATGAGGGGAGGTATTTTATTAGCGTTACATCACGGCCTAACTGCGGAGATGATAGGGCATGTGCATTCTTCATGCGCTATTTTCTTAAATGATCTAGAAAAGTAAATTCAATATTAAGATAATAACTTTGCCGACTGCTAGCACCTATCTAGTATGATTAAGTTAGTGATCTGACTTGTAAAAGTTAGTTTTAACAAAAAATGAATACGCCAAAAGTTTCAATTATTCTGATGACTTATAACCAAGGTAAATATCTGCATACGGCTATTCAAAGTGCTCTATCTCAGACTTACGAGAATATTGAAATACTTATTAGCAATAATGGGTCATCTGATAATACAACGAATATTGTGCAATCATTTCTTCCAAATAAAAAAATTACTTATTTGAATTACCCTAAAAATGAAAGTGTTAACTTGAGGGCAAATCAGGCTATTGATCTAGCTTCAGGAGATTTTATAAGCTGGCTTTATGGCGATGATTATTACTTAGATGAAAAAATTCAAACTCAAATACATGAATTTAATAGTTTAGATAAAAGTTATGGCGTAGTTTATGGTCCAGGATATATTTATCATGCCTCTGACGGCAAAAAAGTAATTTCCAGCACCCTCAATTGCTCCGGTTACTGCTTAGAAAAATTCCTAGCAAGATGGGTAAAAACTGGCGCTATCAATCCTATCTCTTCTTTAGTGAGAAAAGACTGCTATAAGTTCCATCGTCCGGATAATGCAATTTTTACCGAGGGAGAAGTTCTTTATCTTCATCTAGCAGTCTCGTATAAATTTTTTTATTTAGATAAACCTTTAGTTGTAATGACAGATCATGAGTCTAATCTTGGCAAGCAAGCTGAGCGCAACCATATCACCCACATACATAGCATTTTGCGCTTAATAAAAGAAAATGATTTACCTAAAAAGATAGAGAACCTTGCTTACTCACATATATGTGAGCTTAAAGTAATTGCTTGCTGGCATTGCATCCGAACAGATGGAAATATAACTTGGGCAAAAAGCCTCTTTAAGAGTGCATTCTTTACTAGCAGCCTTCACTGCATGGTAAATAAATATTTCTTCGCATCTTTAATGCTGCTATTTTTACCAAAAAAACTTCAAAGAGTTGTAAATAATCTTCTGCCAGATTTGTGAGGGTAAGACCAAAAGCTGTGAATCAAAAGTAATCAGTCGAAGAGATAGTGCTAATTTTTTTTTGCAATTTGATATAATACTTAATGCAAAAATTTGATGCTGAATTCACTTCATTGGGACTTAATTCCCTGAAATTCACATGCGCTCGACCCCTCCAAGCTAATGGTCGAAAAAAGCTTTTTTTAGGCTTTGAACTTGATGCAAGTAACAATAATTTAACCATTATGATGCAAGATTTTTTACCAGAAAAAATTACCCAATAATATGAAAAAATACTCATTTAATGCTTAAATGCTACAAATCATTTTTTCTATATTTATAATGTTATATCATTTCAAAGAATTTCTAATATGAACAAAAGTTTCTGGAAAGGAAAAAGAGTACTAGTCACCGGGGATACTGGCTTTAAAGGCTCTTGGCTATCACTAATCCTAAATATGTATGGCGCAAAAGTCCAAGGCATCTCTAGTTCAAAATTCAATGATAATGCAGGACTCTATTCATGCTTAGCGCTCAATAAAATTTCTAATACCATTGATTGTGACATCAGAGACTTTGATCAAGTGTGCAAAGCCTTTAACTCATTTAATCCAGAGGTTGTATTTCATCTGGCTGCCCAGCCATTAGTCAGGCAGTCTTACCAAGATCCAGTAACTACATACGAAGTGAATGTGATGGGCACAATGAGTATTTTAGAAGCGGTAAAAAAATCTCTATCTGTCAAATCAGCGGTGATGGTCACCACTGATAAGTGTTACAAAAACAATGAATGGGAATGGGGCTATCGTGAAAATGATCCCATGGGAGGGCATGATCCTTATAGCAGTAGCAAAGCCTGTGCTGAGCTGCTGACACAATCTTATCAACAATCTTTTTTTAATGATCACACTAATTCTCCTGGTGTTAGCACTGTGAGAGCTGGAAACGTCATTGGTGGTGGAGATTTCTCTGAGGATAGGTTAATTCCTGACCTCTATAGAGCCATTTCAACAAATAAAAAACTCCTGCTTAGAAACCCACTTGCAACAAGGCCATGGCAGCATGTATTTGAACCTATATCAGGCTACTTAAAAGTTGCAGAGAGGCTTTTTGAGTCTGGAGCGAAGGATAATGATTGCTGGAACTTTGGGCCGAATAACTCTGATATAAGAACCGTTGAAGAAATTACAGAATTATTCTTGGCATCTTGGGGCATTGAAAATATTATTGATTTTGATAAAAGCATTCAGCCTCATGAGGCTAAATCTCTGAGCTTGGACATTAGCAAAGCTCAGTTTAAATTGCATTGGTCACCTCAATGGGATCTTGAAGATGCAATTGAGAAAACAGCTATTTGGTACAAAGCTTACTTTGAGGATAGGGATATTTTAAAAATAAGTACCGAACAAATAGAAGAGTATTATTAACCTAGCCATCATTTTTTTTGAGTCAGCATAATATGAAATTAAAATCTACAAAAATTGGAGTTATTGGCCTAGGCTATGTTGGACTTCCTTTGGCTATGGAATTTAGCGCTCAATTTCCAGTCATTGGCTTTGATATTAATGCTAATAGAATTCTAGATCTGAACAGTGGGGTGGATTCTACTAATGAGGTTGAGATTGCAAACTTAAAAAAAGCTAACAACATCATATTTACCTCAGATGCTAATACTCTGCAAGATTGTAATTTTTATATTGTTACAGTTCCCACGCCCATTAATAAGAATAAAAGACCTGATCTTGGCCCTTTAATTAAGGCATCAAATCTTATTGCTGCAGTGCTAAAAAAAGGAGATGTGGTGGTATACGAATCAACCGTATACCCTGGTGCTACCGAAGAAGATTGTGTACCCATATTGGAGAATATTTCAGGCCTGTCATTAAATAAGGATTTCTATGTAGGCTATTCGCCTGAACGAATCAATCCCGGCGACAAGACGCATCGCTTGCCTGATATCAAGAAAGTAACCTCTGGATCAAATAAAAGATCTGCAGATTTTATAGATCAAGTTTACAAGAAGATTATTCTTGCAGGGACTCACAAAGCAGAAAGCATAAAGGTTGCAGAAGCTGCAAAAGTTATTGAGAACACTCAAAGAGATCTTAATATTGCACTTATTAATGAGCTGGCAATGATTTTTAATCTAATGGAGATCGATACCGAGTCAGTATTAAGAGCGGCTGAAACAAAGTGGAATTTTTTACCATTCAGGCCAGGTTTAGTTGGAGGTCACTGCATAGGAGTAGATCCTTACTACCTCACACACAAAGCCGAAAGTCTTGGGTACAATCCCGAAATTATATTAGCTGGACGAAGGCTAAATGACGGCATGGCATCATTTGTATCTTCACAACTGGTAAAACTGCTTGCTAAAAAAAATATTAAAATTAACTCATCAAAAATATTAATCCTTGGACTTTCATTCAAAGAAGATTGCCCCGATATAAGAAATACAAAAGTGACTGACATCATCGAAGAATTGCGTGAGTATAATTGTAAGGTTAGCGTCTATGATCCTTGGGTTAATAAGCTTGAGGCAAAAAAAGAGTATGGGATTAATCTTTTAGATAAGATTGAAGATAATGAATATGATGCAATCATTATTGCAGTTGCTCACAAGGAATTTAAAAAAATGGGGATCAAAAAAATTAGAGCACTGGGGAAATCTAAACACGTAGTTTACGACTTAAAATATTTATTCTCTGCGACTCAAGTTGATAAGAGGCTGTAATTC
>ENA-ORXF01001045-ORXF01001045.1-marine-metagenome-genome-assembly--contig:-NODE-1045-length-18599-cov-3.258665_pt1 | contig 18599 bp, 16 predicted proteins | sample MGYA00237864_ERZ511476 | MGnify/ENA primary metagenome ERZ511476 (study PRJEB26306, sample SAMN06343908) | marine metagenome | isolation source: coastal waters | place: Atlantic Ocean: West Antarctic... | reverse complement strand
TTAGATTAAAACATTATCTTCGATTATTTTATCAAGGCTCGATAGCTCAGTTGGTAGAGCAAAGGACTGAAAATCCTCTGGTTTATACCCTAAGTCATTGATTTCATTGATAGCCCGTTCCACTTTGGAGTAAAAAAACTCTATATAAAGCAAGAAAAATAAAATTAATTGGAACGGTTTTTTCCATACGTTTAGGCAAAGGATGTAACGTCCTTTGGTATTTATTATGAAACGCATGTAGTGTAATTTAGCCAATACAATAATTGATTCATTAAACAAATCATAAATATGAAATTTAAATTAGGAGAATTATTTAGTGGCCCAGGTGGTATTGCTGCAGGAGCAAGAAACTCAGTGGTCGAGCCGATAAATGGAAAAACATTTTCAATTAAACATGTTTGGGCAAATGATAATCATGAAGATACGTGTAAGACCTATGAACACAATTTTCCTGAAGCAAAAGTTATTTTTAAAGATGTAGAAAAATTAAAATTAGATGAATTAGAAAATATAGATTGTTTCGCTTATGGGTTTCCATGTAATGATTTTAGTATTGTTGGGGAGTCAAAAGGGCTAGATGGAGATTATGGTGGTCTTTATAGATATGGAGTAAATGTAATAAATAAATTTAATCCTAAGTTTTTTATAGCTGAAAATGTTGGTGGTTTAACATCTGCTAATGGTGGGCTTGCAATAAAAAAAATTATTTATGACTTACAGAATGCTGGAAAAAATGGCTATGATTTAGTTGTCCATAAATATAAATTTGAGGAATATGGAATTCCACAAGCAAGACATAGAATAATATTTGTTGGTACAGCAAAGAAGTTGAAACTTAATTATCAAGTTCCTGATATAACCCATAAGAAAAATTTTAAAACCTCAAAAGAAGCATTAGAAAATCCAAAAATAACAATAGGTGCTTACAATCATGATGTAAGAAAATTAAGTCCACTGGTAGAAGAGCGCATGAAACTTATAAAACCAGGACAAAATATATGGCAAACAAAATTGCCTAAACGCTTACAGTTGAATGTCAAGGGTGCAAAATTAAGTCAAATATACAAAAGACTAGATCCAAAAAGACCATCTTACACTATTACTGGCAGTGGCGGTGGTGGCACGCATGGCTACCATTATAAAGATTCAAGAGCCTTAACCAATAGAGAGAGAGCTAGATTACAGACATTTCAAGATGATTTCGAATTTATAGGTAAAAGTGAAAGTGTAAGAAGGCAATTGGGAATGGCAGTTTCTCCAGACATGGCCAAAATCATATTTAGGTCAATTTTTGAAACATTTGAAAAAGTGAATTATCCATCGATTGATGCCAATATATATGACAGTAAGAAAGAAAATCATAATTGATTCAATGCTTAAAACTTTGGCAGAAATGAATTATCCTTATTTAAGTTAAAATGTTTACTAATAGAGAAAAAATAGAAATATTTGGTGATGAAATATCAAAAAATCTAAATGATTTTAACTCCTTTGAAGTTACAACAGGTTATTTTGGTAGTGAGGTTATTGAGAGATATGAAAACCAATTTGTAAGTATTGCTAAAAGGGGTTATTGCAAGATCTTAATTGGTATGATTTTTCATGGAGGAGTTACAAGAAATCAAAAAAAAACACTTGAAAAAATAGATAAAAAGTTGAGAAAAATAAATTCCAATAGTGGTATTTATATTCTTCGTCAAGATTATCACGGTAAAATTTATAGATTTAAAAAAAAGAATGAAGAAGCAATCTATATTGGTTCTTCAAATTTTTCTAATCAGGGATTAAACAAAAGATTAGAATGTAATATTTTAATAAATGATGAAAAAAATAAAGCTAAAGTATCTACCTTTATAAACTATTTATTTGAGCATGAAGAAACCGTCAAAATAGAAGCCGTTGACTTGCATATAAAAAAAACAAAAAAGAAAAAAGATAAAATAACGCTTAAGGATTTTCAGAAACCAGAAAAGTTTTTTCCAAAAGAAAAACCTATAAGTGAAACAAAAATAAAGCTTCGACCTGATGATCAACAAAAATCATCGCTAAATTTATTTTTTGATAGCGGAAGATTTGATAGAAAGAAAAAAAAGTTTATACGCAGAGATTGGTATGAAGTAGAATTAACTACGCAAAAAAAAGAACAAACTAAAGATTATCCTCGTGGAGAATTTAAGGCTTGGGTAAATGATGATGGAAAATTTTATGAATTAGATATGATAACTTCTGGTGGGAATGTTCCAAGTAAAAAAATTATAGGATATAAAGATTTAATGTCTAAAAAAAGAGTTCTACTTGGGGAGTTCATCAAAGGTAAGCTGCAAAGAGAAGGACATTTAGAAGAAAATCAGAGGATTACATCTGATACATTAAAAAGCTATGGAAGAGATTATATTTCTCTTAAAAAAATAAATGATAAGACTTATTTATTAGATTTTTAATATATTTTTTAAAGTGCCTATTACTTAGAATACATATCAAACTAACTACTATATCTGCTGGCACATCATGTTTTGACATATATTGTCCATAGCCTAATTACAAATTGTCTCTAGTTATTCATCAACATTAGATCAAATTAAATAAATTACTAAATCAATATTAGATTCTATAAATTAAAATTTTATAGCTTACCTGTTTATTTTAATAATATTAGATTTAATAATTGTGTAATTTTACTATTTCAATACAATTTATTTTGTTATGGCTAGTAGAGACTTTATATATGCAAATGAAGTAGATGGATTAAGAAACCTTGGCCATGACTTAGAATCAGCTGTAGCAGATCTAGTTGATAATTCCATTGATGCTAAAGCGAAAAATATTGTTGTTGGTTTTGCAAGGTCTGCAAAAATGCAATCACAAGGTGAATATACTGCAATATATATTCTTGATGATGGCCAAGGGATGGATCAAAAAGAGATTTATGAAGCAATGTCTTTTGGAAAAAAGGATGGAACGGAAAACCAAAGCCTTGGAAAATTTGGGGTTGGATTAAAGTATGCTTCATTTGCTTTTTGTAGAAGACTTGTAGTTGCTTCAAAAAAAAATGGATTTATTCACATATATGTTTGGGATCTTAGAAATATACAAAAAACTGATAAAGATAATATTATTAAATTGGAGCATTTAAAATATGACTTAGTTCAGCCTCACACAAAAAAAATTATTGATATGCTACTAAATCAAGACTCTGGCACTGCAGTAATATGGGAAGATATTGATAGATTGATAAATGAAGAAAACTTGCCAACTGAATATCTTCATCTCCACTTTAATAAAAATATTAATACAGTAAAACAACATTTAGGTATGGTCTTTAATAGATACATTGGAAAAGAAGATTCAAAACTAAAAATTTATTGTCCCTTTAAATTAGATAAATATGAAGTCAAGCCTTGGGATCCTTGCTTTACAAAAAGTAAAAATATATCCAAAGAAATCGACGAAATTATTCAACTTGATAATTCAAAAATTAGAGTGCAGGGATTTTTATTTCCTGACACCAGAAATTTAGAACCAGAGCAAGTTGAATATATTGGTGGTCCCAAAGGTTGGTTTGCACATCAAGGGTTTCATGTTTATCGAAACAATAGATTAATTATAGATGGTGACTGGTTAGATCTTGGAACTCATAAACCTTTAAAAAAACAAACAAACTCTATATTTGCAAGATTACAGATTGATTTTGAATCAAAAATTGATGATCGGTGGCAAGTAAATGCACAAAAAACTAAAATATATCCACCAAAAGCGATATATCCAGATCTAACTGAGATAGCTACTAAATTAAGATCATTATCTAGTGGTAAGAGAAAAAGAAGATATTCGGGAACTTATAAGCATGCAGAAAAAAACGAAGTACTTAGTACTCCATGGGATATTAAAGTAATTGATGGATATGAAAGAGCAATATTAGATAAGCAACATAATATTTTTATAAATTTTAAAAAATATAATAAATTTGATTTAGAAAGTTTTGAAATTATGCTTCAAGAAATTGAAGAATATTTTCCTTATAGCATAATAGCTCAAAATAAAACTAGTGATGTAAAGGTAGAACATGAATATGATAAAGATTTTTTAAATATCTTGTTTAGAAAAATTGACGATTTGGTCAATTTAGGATTGAGCCTAGAAGCTGCAAAATGTACTATTTTAAAAGAAGAAATAGCTAGTAACTATTTAAGTGAGATTATCTCTTATCAAAAAATATGATAAATACTCTAGAGAAATTAGCGAAGTTAAGATCGGATGTATTTTCAACACTATCATATCTTGGAAATAGTGTTCCTGATGGAAAAATTGAAGAGATAGTTCTAGGGACATATAAATCTCAGAAAGAGATGCTCGAGAAAATTTCAGATGAAGAATTTATTTTAACGAATGACCAATTGCAGTCTATTATAAATGATGTCAAAAAAGATAAGTATGTTGATTATGTTGGAGATATTTCTGAAATAGATGGAAAGGAAAAACATATTCCATGGCTTACTGATGAAGACAGATACAATTGGAAGTATTTTCAGAGATATAAAAATAGATTAAGTAGAAGCGGTCTTCCTCCAAAAATAATTACTAAAATGGATGACTGGACCGATACAATATTAAATAAAATCAATAATCCAAATGATGAAGGTTCCTGGGATAGAAGGGGTCTAGTAGTAGGTCATGTTCAATCAGGTAAAACGATGAACTATATTGGCTTAGCCAATAAAGCATTAGACAAAGGATATAAATTTATAATTATTCTTGCAGGTAGAACAAATGACTTGCGATCTCAGACACAGGAACGTTGTGATCTAGACATTTTTGGAATTGATACTGAAAAAAAAGTTGATACTCAAAGAATAGTACCTATTGGAGTTGGCAAGGACAGCAATGAAAAACTCAATTCTTTAGTTGTTAACTATCTCACAACAATGCCAGGAACCAAAACATCAAAAAATATTTCAGGTGATTTTAATAGGTCAATAGCAAAATCTGCAGGTATGCAAAGTTTTGATACCTTAGTGCTAGTTGTAAAAAAGCATACATCAATTTTAAGAGATTTATTATTATGGGTTCAATCATTTGCACCGGTAAATGCACCAGTAGCGGTTGAAGACACTGTAATTAAAGATTTAAAGATTAAAAAAATCAATGCGTTTCCACTATTGCTTATTGATGATGAGTGTGACGATAGTTCGGTTGATTCTACTAAGGGAATAGTAGATGAGAACAATCAGCCCATTGATGATCATGATCCAACTAAAACAAATAGATTAATAAGACAGTTATTACTAAGCTTCTCCAAATCTTCCTATATAGGCTATACAGCAACTCCTTATGCTAATATTTTTATTCACCATAGAGGTAGCTCAAAAGAAGTTGGCGATGATTTATTCCCTCGTGACTTTATAGTGTCGCTTCCCCATCCAGATAATTACATAGGTGCAAATGAAATATTTTTAAGTGAAAACAATTATATTAAAAATATATCTGATCATGCGCTTACATCAGAAAGGAGAGAAGAAAATGGATGGATGCCACCAAAACATGATAAAACGCACAAACCTCTGTATAAGGATAAATTACAATGCCCTCCATCACTTAAGGAAGCCATAAACTCTTTTGTACTAGCAACAGCAGGAATTAAATTAAGGCATTATGGTAAGCCAGAACATACATCTATGCTTATTCATGTAACAAGATTTAGAGACGTACAAGAGGAAGTAAGACAGCAAGTAGAAGATTATTTTTTTGAATTAAGACTGAGTGTAGAAAATGAAACTGATAAAGACGAAAATTCTCTAATGAAACAATTAAGATTACAATGGGAAGATGAATTTCAAAAAAATCTAAACGAGGAAAATCAAAATAATTATCGAAAACTTAAATGGGAAAATATTTACAATGAGCTCCATAAAGATATTAGTAAAATTAAACTAATTAAACTAAATGGAGATTCTGACGACTATCTTAATTATAAAAAAAATAAAAAACTTGGCTTATCGGTTATTGCAATAGGTGGAGATAGATTATCACGTGGAGTAACACTAGAAGGTCTATGTAGTACATATTTTTTAAGAGCACCATTTACACATACAGCTGATACATTAACTCAGATGGGAAGGTGGTATGGATATCGTAATGGATATGAAGACTTATGTAGAGTATATATGACCAATAGAATGCAAAGATCTTATGTTAGCTTTGCTGAATTTGAAAATGAGTTAAGAAAAGATTTAGAATTAATGGAAACAAAGGGACTTACACCAGAAGACTTTGGCTTCATTGTTCAGACTCACGAAGGCTTAAGGGTTACTGGTAAATCTAGAAATGCAAAAAGAATTAAACTTAATTATAGTGGCAAAACTAAGCAAGTTAGAGGCATAAATATTGACGAGGATCAAAATGATTTTAATTGCAATTTAATTAATAAACTTTACCAAGATTTAATGACCGCTAATTACTCTTTTAAAGAGGAAAAAGGATTAATGTGGAAAGATGTTGAATCAGATTTTATAATTGAATTTTTAGAAAGTTATAAAGACGCAAAAGGATCTAATATGCGGTCTGACTTTAATGCAAAATATATAAAACATAGATTATTAGAGACATCTAGAAGTGAGTTAAAAAAATGGACGGTTGTTATTCGATCTGGGTCTTCTTCAGAAAATATTAAATTTGATAATTTTACCGTAAATTTAAATATTAGATCAAACAGATCTATTTTTGATAAGCCATCAAAGGTTGATGATTATCAAACAACACCTGCAACAGGTAACGATCAATTTCTAGGGTTAGAAGAGAAACTAGGAGTCAGAGGCAGCGACTCAGGGCTTCTAGTGATTTACCCTATAGCATACCAAAAAAATAAGAACTCTAAGGAAAATGATGATCTAGAAAATAAAAGATTTAATGCATTTATGATATCTTATGGTGCCTCGGATTATAATGATCCAGGATTTGAAATGGATGTGAACTCAGTATCTTACATGCAATGGGAAAAAGAAATGGAAGAAGTTAGCTAGATAATGGAATTAAGGAAGAAAATAGATAATCATTGGGAAACACTAAAGACCTCAAAGGACAATTGGGACGGCTGGAGAACAGTATTAATTCCATCGCAGAATAGCATTGATATTATGGTTGCCTTATTAAAACCTAGATCTAGCGTTGGAATTGGAATACATATTTCAAAACAAAATACAGAAGAAATAAAAAAACTAAATTATAAAAATTTTAAAATTGAAATACAAAAAAGAGAATCTGCTCAAGATGTAATTTTTATTTATCTTATTGATGATATTTTTTATGATATATTCTTAGATTTTTCAGTTAGTGTAATTCAAGATATCCTTAATCTTCATGATGATAGTAAACTAGTTAGTACTTTAAAAAGTAAACTAGATACTTGGTCTAGGTTTATGAAACATGGAAGCAAAAGAATACTATCACGGGAGTTGCAAGTTGGACTGTTGGGAGAATTATTTTGTTTAGATAAAATTTATTTTCAAAATTTTGATCATTTATCTGCATTAAATCAGTGGGAAGGTCCTTATAGCAAGCTTCATGATTTTAGAAATCCTCAAATATCGATAGAAGTTAAATCAACATGCTCAGAGCCTGTATCAAAGATTAGTATAGATAATTGTAAACAGTTTGATGAAGAGAAAGCTAATCTATTAATTTTATGCTTACAAGAATTTAATATTAACACTCCAGATGGAAAAGTTTTACCTTATTATATTAATGAAATTAAACAAAAAATTTCTAAGAATGACTCTCTTTTAAATAAATTTTATGATTGTTTAGAAAATTATGGTTACTTTAAAGAATATGAAGATCTATATGATGATTTATTCTCTTTTACGAAGACTTCTTTTTACGAAGTGAATGAAAAATTTCCTAAAATTAAATATAAGAACTTGCCTGATCAACTCAACGAAGTTAAATATGACTTGAATATTCCCGGTATAATAAATTTTAAAATTGATATAAATATTGTATTAGATAAACTTAAAGAAAGTAACTTATAATGAAATATACTGAGAACAGCCCAGAAAATTCTATTAGGCTAATGTGTATAATGGCCCTAGTTGACGATGAACTCCATGAAGATGAAGTTGCAATGATTAATAAAATGGGAATAGAATATGGCTTGGAAATCAATAAAATTAAAACAATTCTTGAAGAAACTAAAAATTTAAATTCATTAGAGGAAGTAATAAATGATTCCCTAGAACTTATTACTGATAAATCTACACAGCAAAAAACCCTTTCTGATGTAATGAAAATATGTACAGCAGACTATCTTGTTAAAGAAAAAGAATATTTATTTCTACAGATAGCGATTGATAAATGGCAAATTTTTTAATTATTTTTAAGATTACTCAATATTTTTAATTAAAAATCTTTATCAAAAAAACTTTATATTAATAAAACAATATAAAAATAATTTAAATGAATATTAATAAACATAAACTGGCACCATCTTAAATATTTCAATTAGAAAAAATACCAATCCAATTATATTTTCTACACTAGTATCCATTATACTTCCTCATACATTAAGTTCATTGCAGTGCATAAATGCCGACCTTCACGGAGTTTGTTGGCAAAATCATCGAGGTCCCATCTGTTGGTTCGCACATCAAAAATTTCTTCTGGTGCTGCAACGTGTTCACTCTCAGTGCTGGATATAATTTTAATCTCGATCTCATTAATATTTTCCATTTTGCTCACGTGTTCTTGAAAATCAAAAATATATGGAAACCCTAGATTAGTTTTGTGACCATATTCCGTTAGTTTATTGCCAAAAACGTCAACTGATTGTTGATATTCATAATATGGCTCTTCAGTAATATTAACCATAAATTTCATATCATCTTGAGCAATGTAATCGGTCTGACTACTAACATTAAAAGTTAATACGAGATCGTTACAACTATCAGGAAACATAACATATGTTAACTTGTCTTCATTGTTAATCTTGCCTTGTTTGGAGATAAATACAACTTCACCATCTTTAGATTTAGTTATTTCCCAGCTTGCTTCAGAAGCATTGGCATAGACAGAATAACCAATAAATACAGAAAATATTGCTAGTACTAAGATTAGAGATTTGAGAAAGCTTGAGCTTTTGGGTTTGTGTCTTTTGCGGTTAAAGGGTTTGGATGGATTGAGTGAGATAGTTTTTTCATTTTGATAAAAGCGTGGATTGATATAGTGAGTTTTTGCCACAGGTTAGATCCCTTTCTATTAAGTTTATGATTCGTATATTAGCTGATGAAAGTGCCAGCATTTAGACCTTATTATGGTCGAAGTGAGGCAGAGTGTTTAAGTAAATTGCTTATTTTTATAACTTAGATAAGATTTTTAAATGAAACTTAAATATATCTATTCTGCGACCGATGTTTCAAATTTTGAAGTATGTAAATGTCATATAATAAATAAGGTCAGAAAATTAAATGGAGATAAGTTAGATGAAACTCCACCATCAAGAACGATGCTTGAATATCAAAAACAAGGTATTCTAATTGAAGAAGATTATTTAGATAAAATAAATTCTAACAAAAAACTTAAATTAATTAATATTAGTAGCAGTGATACTAAGCAAAGATTAGTTGACACTAAGGCTGCATTTGAAGTGGGTGCTGACTACATTTATCAGGCAAAGCTAGTAAACAGCGAGCTAATTGGGTTTCCAGATTTTTTAAAAAAAGTATCGACTCCATCTAATTTTGGAGATTATTCTTATGAAGTTATTGATATAAAAAGATCTAAAGAACCCAAACAAGAAAATATCACCCAATTACTTTTATATACTTTTCTTTTAAGTGAGATTCAGGGAACCTTGCCTGAAAATATAATAGTTATAAATGGTAAGTCTCACAAAGAAAATATCTTTAAGGTGAGTGATTTTTACCAATCATTTTTAGAGACCAAAAATAACTTTTTAGAATATGCACTTAGTCTTGAACACAAAACCAATGAGGAATTACAAAGTATTTTATTAGATGAGTGTGAATACAACTCCAAAAATAGTGATAAGCCTTGTGATACAGTACCTCACGAACTAGATCTAATAAATGTTGTAGATTTAACAAAAAAACAGAGAAAAAAATTACAACCATTAGCAACCAATTTAAAAGAGCTTGCAAAATTAAAACCAATAAAAATCAAAGGTATCAGTAAAAATGTATTGATAAAATTAATTCGACAAGCAGCTATTCAATATAAAAAAATACAAAATACTGAGTCTGCTTATGAAATTTTAACACCCCTTATACAAAATAGAGGGTTCAATAAACTTCCCAAACAAAATAGTCATGATCTATTTTTTGATATGGAAGGTAATCCCACGGTAGATGGTGGGCACGAATATTTATTTGGAGTTATTGATAGTAGTACGAATAGGTTTGTTAGTTATTGGGCTAAAACTATTAATGAAGAAGAGAAGGCCTTTGAAGAGATTATGGATTTTCTTTACAAGCATGTGTCTAAATATCCAGAAGCTCATATTTATCACTATAACCATTATGAAGTTACTAACCTTAAGAGACTTTCCTTTAAATATAATAATAGCGGAGATATTTTAGATTTTTTACTCAGAAATAAAAAATTTATTGATTTATTCAAAGTAGTTAGACAGGCAATCATTACATCGGAATTAGGAAGATCTATTAAAGATTTAGAAGTTTTTTATATGGATAAGCGAACCACTGAGGTAACTAGTGGAGCAAATAGTGTAGATCAGTTTTTAGAATGGATAGAATTCCAAGATAATAAAATCTTACAACAAATTGAAGATTATAATAAAGATGATTGTATATCGACTAAACTTTTACTGGAATGGTTACATAAAATTAGACCTAGCGATTCTGAACTAAAAAGTTTAGATGAAATTAAGTCATTAGATGTTGAAAAAACTGAAGAATACAAAAAAATTAAAAAGAAAATTTTAACCACTAAAAATACACTAGAGCCAATTAAACAATTAACTCTTGATATGATTGAATTCCATAAAAGAGAAGATAAAAGTGCTTGGTGGCAATTTTTTGATCGTTTCGAAAAAGACTTTGATGAGCTAATTGATGATCGCGAAGCTATTGCCGCTTGTGAAAAAGTTGAGTATTCCTACGATGAAAAAGGCTTTCCATTGTTAGCAATGAAATATCCTAATCAAGAATTTAAAATTGTTGAAGATAAAAAGATAGTCAATCTTGATACTGGAAAAACTATAGGTACAATTCTAAATACTGATTATAGAAAACAATCGATAACTATAAAAGCCTATGGTAAAAATAAATCACTAGACGAATTTCCTGAATTCTTTAATCTTGGAGCTGAAGGCCCACCACCAGTCCAAAAGCTTCAAAGTGCAATGAGCTTGTTTGCTGAGGAATTTATCAAACAGAATACTCAAAAAAGTATAAGTGATTTATTATCTGTCAATATTCCTAGGTTTAAAAATAACTTCAAGCTGTCCGATGCTAGCAAGAAAGAGGATCAATTTCAGTTAATTTATGATGCTGTAGATAATTTAGATAATTCATATTTGTTTATCCAAGGACCACCAGGTACTGGAAAAACTTATTCATCAGCTAAAGTAATATTAGATCTTCTAAAAAAAGGTAAAAAAATTGCTATTTCAAGCAATTCACACAAAGCTATTAATAATTTATTATTAAAAATAGATGATTTTTCTAAAGATAATAATTTTACATTTAAAGGTCTAAAAAAATTCTCAGGTTCTCTAGGTAATAAATATGAAAGTAGAAATATTACTGCTACAACTATGTCACGGCCAGTAACAAGGCCTTACAAAAAGGGAGTAAGACTTCCCTTATATTTTCTGTCTGACAATTATCAATTATTAGCATGTACCAAATATGAGCTAGCTGACCCAGATTATCGTAATGAATTTGATTATTTATTTATAGATGAAGCCGGACAGGCTTCTATCGCTGATGTTGTTATTTCGGCATTGGTGGCTAAAAATTTAGTATTAATTGGAGATCCTCAACAGCTCTCTCAACCTTCTAGCATTATTCATCCAGGAGATAGTGGAATGTCCGTATTAGAATATATATTAAGAGATGAAAGTACGGTTAAGAATGATAAAGGCATATTTATAAACGAAACTAGAAGATTAAATGCTCCAATAAATAAATTTATCTCATCTTTATTTTATGATGGAAGATTAAATTCACATGAATCAACTAATAATAGAAAACTAGTTTTTAAGGATAATGTTTTAGGTACAAATGAGGGTATTCTTCTCATTGAAACTAATCACAATGATAACTCACAAAATAGTGAAGAGGAAATTGTTATAGTAAAAAAACTATATGATTATTTATTAAAACAACAAATTTCTATCGATGGAATAACTACGTCTATTACATCAAATGATATCCTGGTAGTAGCTCCTTATAATGTACAAGTAAATCAATTGAGCCAAAATCTTCCAAAAAATAATCGGACAGGTACAGTGGATAAATTTCAAGGACAAGAAGCAGCAATTTCAATCTTATCAATGACAGCATCTGATGCAGAAGATGCACCTCGAGGTATGGATTTCTTATTTGATCATAGAAGACTTAACGTTGCAATTTCAAGAGCTCAATGCCTCTCAATTGTAGTGATGAATAAAAAATTATTTAAATCGAGAGCAAGAAACATAAATCAAATAATGATTTCAAATAATTTTCAAAAACTTAAAAAGTATGCAACTATATTAGATGAAAGTGCAATTTTAAAAAAACTTTGATAATTTATGAGTATAATCAATAAAAACTCAACAAGAGCGGAAGTGTTGGCCGCAGTTAGAGAAGATGGTTATGCCCTATCAAAAGCAAACACTAAGTTTCGTGATGATCACGAAATCGTACTCGCATCAGTTTCTTGGAATTCTGAGAGTATAAAGTATGCCAGTGACAGATTAAAAAATAATAGAAAAATTATTTTAACAGCTATTCAAGATGACTCACGTAACTTTAAGTACGCAAGTGAGAAAATTAGAATGAATGACAAAATATCAATATCAGCCATTGGATCACATGGTATTAACCTTAAGTATGCCAGTAAGAAACTGCAGAAACATTTCAATACTGTTAAATACGCATACAAAAATGGTGGTGAAGAAGTATTAAAATATACCTCTAAGGAGATTAAAATGAAAATCCTAAAAGAGGAGTATCTAGAAGAATTGGCATGGGGAAAAAAGGTTAAAGAAAGAGAGGCTAAAGAAAAGTTTCTTGAAGATGCTAACGCTAAATCTTTACTAGAATGGTTGAAAAAAAATAAGAAATTTTTAAAATCAAAGAAAACACTCAGTAAATTACTAAAAGAAAATGAATTAAAAGAAGTTTTAAAAAATAATTTTGAATTTACGAAGATTAATAAAGTAAATGATCTTCCATATTCTGAATTTTTTATGATAGAAGGATTTACTAAAGAAATTTTTAAGCTATTAATTCCTTCTGAAGTAGATAGTAATTACTTTGAAGAAAAAATCATTCAAGATAAATTTTGGCTTTCTAATACTATTGATGCATTAGATCTTCTTTTTTTTTCAGACTTTAAGTGTGACCCAATAGCTCAATTTAGTATGCAAAATCAAGAAAAAGCTAATTTAGAGATACTTTATATTACCTTAGAAGTTAGCCAGAAACATAAATTTTTAATTAAAGTATTAACTTTCCCTAATTACGATCTTGATCCAGAAATGATAGTCATCAAGCAGTCTTTTAAAAAAAATGATAAGAAGTTATTAAAATTTATTTTAAATGATGCTTTGAGAATAAATGATAATTATTTCCCTTGGGATCAAATAGAATTAAATAAACATACTTTTTTAAACTTTGATACTAAAGAAGTAAATAAATTTAAAAAGGTATGGGAAGAAACATTTAAAGATTTTAAGCCAAAAAATAAAAAATCTGCAAAATCAGCCTGTTGGAATAAGTCTTCATTGTCTATGTGGACAGACGTTATGGATTCTTATTTTTCAAAATCCAATAAATTAATAAAAAAGGTGAAAAAAAATTCTGAAGATAAAAAAATTAAGTTGTGCAAAGATTTTATTGATAAAAAAGATTTTTCACCAAAAACAGTTTTTGACTTTATTACTAAAACAAGGATAGGAGATATTCTTAAACTGGATAATAATTTAATGTTAAAGTATTCAAATGATAAAAAGATTTTCCTAAAAGCTTTAACTAATGAAGATCAGAATAAAGGCTCTTTAGAACACAACCAAATTGAAGAAACTAAACAATTAGTATTAATGGCTAATCAAAAAGTACAAAAAAATGAAATGCAAAGTATTTTTCATAATAAACAAAATTTATTAAAGAAGATGCCATTATTAGCTATTGCGAGTAGTGAACTAAAAAAAGATAGAGATATTGTTATAGCTGCAATTAAATCAAATACTGATAACTATTTTTATATCGATGAATTACTACTACATAACGATAAAAACAGCGATGATAAAGAGCTAGAGAACTTGCACCGCGATGTAATGGTTGAAAATGCACTTAATGACGAACCATGGTTAGAGAGTGGTTCAGTTGATCAATGTGAACGTATATGTGTATACATAAGTGAAAGTCCACTTTTTGAGGCAAAAAAATAATTTAGTTTGAGTAGTGATATGAAAAAATTACCTCTTTCAAAAAAACAAGAAACATTCACCTTTGCCAATGGTGACAAATATGTGGGTGGATGGAAAAATGGTGTGATGCATGGACAAGGGACGTACGCCCATGCCAATGATGAGCAGTATGTGGGTGAATATAAAAATGATGTGATGCATGGCCAAGGGACGTACACCTATGCCGATGGTTCTATTGAACGTGGAATTTGCAAAAATGATGAACTCGTTAAGGCAAACTAGATCATAAAAAAATAAAATGCCTATAAACAAACTTACATCAATCGCAGCACTTATTGTTGTTGTAGGCGTAATTGTAGGTGTTTTAATGACATGGGGCAAATTCCAAACTAGATTGTCTGTAATAGAAGATAAAGGGTTTATAGTTAATGAGACTGTAGATCTATCAGATATTCAAGAACAAATATTAGAAATTGAAAAACAATTAGCGATAATAGAAGCTAAAATTAATTTTACTCAAGCTGAAGGAATATAAATTATGAAATATGAAAATAAAAGAGATCCAGAACTAATGGAATTTATAAAGGATAACGCACATTTAAGAAGAATTGAACGTACAAAATATCGGTTGCGAGTTGCGCGTCGGAAACACTATTTACAAAGAATGCTAATGTTAAAATATTTTGTTAGAACACGTAAACCAGAATTTTCTGGATATGATTTAAGTATTAGAGAATTAGATGAATTTGGTCCATATGATGCTTAAGCTTTATAGTTAGGATTATGAAACAAAAAAGGTTTTGATATGAATAAAAACTTATTTCAAGATTGGGATTATGAAAATTTACAAAAATACTTAACTCATTTGGGTAACATTGGTTCGATATATGATTTTGAGCATTTCAATATTTTTTCCAAAAATTTTTTACTTAATATCAACAAAGATAATTATTTTGATGAAAATATTTGTACTGAATTAGAAGTTGGTGAATTTTATTTAAAAAATATTTTCACACAACCTTATTGGAATCCCGTTGGAGGGGAGGACTTTCTTCCTGGACATATAACGAAACTTGATAAAGATAATCAACATGACTTTATTTGCCACAATAATAATTTTAGTAATTATGTTCCTGAGTTTTGTAATCTCACTCACTTAAATAAACTTGGTATGTATGATATTTTCTTGTCTGCATTCAGCGGTAAAAAAATACATATTTTACAAGCGATAAAAAAATTAGGCATACATAATATGAAAGATCTTGTTAAGGATCTAAATAATCCTCCTATTGTAATTAAAGTTGATTGTTTATTAGAAGAAGTTATTAAAATTGAAGAGGAATTAACAAATGCTGGGGCTACAGTATTAATTAAAGAACATTCCATAGAAGTAAAAGATAAAACACTATGTTTTGCCTATTTTCATACCCTTCAATTCAATCGATTTAAAAATATTGCCCAAGAATACAAGAAAATTAAAACTGGCCCTGAAAAAGTTTTGATACCTGGCTCAATCTTAGAATGTGAAGCTCTAAATGGAAATTATTATGTATATGAAATATTGGCAAGCCAAGATGGAGAGGATCATATTTCACAAGGTGATCGTGTTGGTCTTTACATTTCACAAAATAAAAATCTAGATCAAATGCCATAATGATAATTATTAGAATTATCAGAATTGCTTATTTATGTATCTAGGGTAAGTTTTTGGTATTGTGACTGTAACAAAAAAAACAATACGTGATTTTATTAAAGCTAAAGATTTCCTTAAAGGAAATGATATGGACTATCTATACTGGCTTGATGATCTAGGTGAGATGCTACAGAAAGCTTCCAATGAATTAAAGGGCGATAAAAAAACATTTCTCTCAATAGTTTCTCATAATGGTGAGTTTATTGAATATGCAAATAAAGCGTTAAAAAAAGATAAACAAATAATACTGGCAGCATTAAAGCAAAGACTTGAGTGCAAGTCACGTGATGCGCTATATGAAGTCGAAAGATTTGGGGAAGATCTCACTAAAGACAGTATAATAGAACACTTCAATCATCCTCTAAATCATATTGATAAAGAGTTATTTAAAGATAAAGAAGTTTGTCTATTGGGTCTTCGTGTTTATGAAAATGCTATGTTTTATTTTATGCATAAATCTTTATTAGCAGATCCAAGCTTTATATTAGCAAGTATTAAAATACCCTATGATGGTTTATATAGTAAAGACTGTTATTGTATGCCAGTTGAAATATATGATAGATCACATTCTTCAATAAAAAGTAATGTGCAGATAGCCAAAGAGTTATTGAATATATTTGGTGAAATACCAATTAATTATTTTCACATAAAACTTCAAAAAAATAAAGTTATTGTAAATAAGCAGAAAGAGCAATTTAGGGATGCAGGTTTTACAAAGAGTTTTATGAATATTGACAACCCCTTATTTAAAAGTAAATCAATTTGCTTGGCCCTAGTTAAAGAAAATTATCTTACTTATAATTTGCTGCATGAAGTTAATATGTATCTCGATGAAGATGTATATAAGGAGACATTAAGAGGATGTATTTCAGAAAATAAAAATGCAAAAAAATATCTTAAGGATAATAACCAAACTATAATAAATTTTATTGATGAAATAATCAATCACCCTGCATTCCTAGATACTTTATTTGCTGCTGAAGATAATGCTCGCGCTGAACAAATACAGAATATTGTAGATTGGCATATTAAAAGTTAATCACATCTTTAATGAAGATTTTGTTATGAGTAAAAAACAAAAAAAGTTTTATTTTAAACCTTTTTCCCTAGTAAGTTTGTCCATAAAAGCCACAGTGAAAGTAGCTTCAGAAACACAAGTCTGACTAAAGATTCCTTTTATGCTTACTTTTGTATAATGCGTATCACATTTAAATAATATTTTTACTGGTCTAAAATTTGCTATCTGCTGGATTGAATAATCATTGACTCCATGAGATTTACCACAACCACATTCAAAACCTAAATTACCATAGCCACTCGTATTAATTACTCCAGAAGGCATGGGGTTGTCATTATGAAATACAGCTTGTAATCCTGAGTCAGTTGTAATTTTCTTCATTTAAATTTAAACGCCAGCATCTAATATTTCAAATTAAAAAAAATTCAATTATTGCTGAAATAGGTGTTTGGAAAGGAGAGTTTTCTAATAAAATATTACTTTATTCTAATCCTAAGAAATTGATTTTAATAGATTCTTGGTTATACAATGAAAATATAAGAGGTTGTGCTCCACAAGTTCAAGGTAGGGAACCTATAAATCAAATTTTTTTTGATGAAGCTTATAAAGAAACACAAAAAAAATTTAATGATTTAAAAAATGTTATTATATGTAAAAAAAATTCTGAGGAAGCGTCAAAGCTATTTAATGATAATTATTTTGATTATATCTATATAGATGCAGAGCACTCTTATGAAGCTGTGAAACAAGATTTAAAATTTTAGAATTATTACAAAAGAATAATGAATTGTGTGTAAATGATTTTGTAAATGAATTAAAAAAAGATCAACCACTAGTATCACATCATCTAAAAACATTGAAGAAGTGTGGCATTGTCAAATCAAGAGATGAAGGTAAAAAAGCAATGTATACAATATCGAATGACCAATTATCCGAATTAATTACAAATGTTACTAAAACATCAAAAGAAATTCCAAATCTATTACAAGAGATTGGAAGACTTAGAGAAATTACTTTTAGAGATATTGGAGAAGGAACAAACAAAGCTATAGATATAGATAAGTTTGATAAGTATTATCATCATTTATTTTTATGGGACCAGGAAGTTAAAGCACTTGTTGGTTCCTATAGAATGGGGCTTGGAAAAGATATTTACAAGAAACATGGTATTGCTGGGTTTTACATTCAAACACTGTTTCGTTTAGAGCCTGAATTACATGGTATGATGGAACAAACCATAGAAATGGGTAGAGCTTTTATCATTAAAGAATACCAGCAAA
>ENA-ORXF01001043-ORXF01001043.1-marine-metagenome-genome-assembly--contig:-NODE-1043-length-18608-cov-7.804544_pt1 | contig 18608 bp, 12 predicted proteins | sample MGYA00237864_ERZ511476 | MGnify/ENA primary metagenome ERZ511476 (study PRJEB26306, sample SAMN06343908) | marine metagenome | isolation source: coastal waters | place: Atlantic Ocean: West Antarctic... | reverse complement strand
ATTGTGGCCATGTTGTAAACGTAGAACAACCAGAAAGGTTTAACAATCATACCATAGGGTTTATAAATTCTTTGGCAGTATAACTCTGTTTTACACCTTTATAAATATTTTTTTTCTAAACATTATGTAACCAATACTTAAGTAAAAAGCAACAACAGCAAACCCATATAAAAGAGAAGAAAAATTATCTGAAAGAAAAGATTGTACAAAAAAAGTATTGTATATATAGCTATGTAAATTATTGTTACCTCCTGTTTTTGTTAGGTACATTGTTTTAGATATAAAACTAGACAAGAAATAAATGGTAATTGCATTCATACCAACATATTTAAAAATGTTTCCAAACTTAAGTTGTCTAATATCTTTTAAGTAATAAACTACTGCAAGAATTAAAGTTGCCCAACCACTAGTTACCAATACAAAACTACTACTCCAAATTGCTTTATTTATTGGAAACCAAATATTAAAACCATAACCAGAAGCTAATGAAATAAATGCTATTATAATTAAATACTTAATGCTTTTAAAGTGGTCTAAATGTTTAGCTATTAACACACCAGACATACAAGTAACTATTGAGGGAATTGTACTTAATAAGCCTTCAGGGTCATAATCTGCTTGCCACATATGTTTACCTAAAATATTTAAATCTATATAGTTTGACCAATTATTAGGCGCCCTATCAAAAGTAGGTAAAGTTCCATCTGGTAAAGGTATAAAACCTAACAATACCCAATACCCAATTAAAATAGTTATTCCGATTGTAAATATTGTTTTCCATTTAAAGTTTAAATATAAAACAGATGAAACAAAAAATACAACTCCTATTCTTTGTAAAACACCAGGGAATCTGAGTGTTTTAAATTCATTAAAAAAAGGAAAATAAGGTAAAAATAAATTCAGAAAAAAGCCCAAACCAAAAAGCTTTAAACTTCTGATTGCTATTTTTTTGTATGTTATAATCGAGTTTTCACTATTCTTATAAGCAAAGTAAATAGAGATACCCACAATAAATAAAAAGAATGGAAATATTAAATCGGTAGGAGTTAGACCATGCCATTTTGCATGTAATAAAGGGGGGTAAATAGTACTCCAATTCCCTGGTGTATTTACCAAAATCATTGCTGCAATCACAAAACCTCTTAAAACATCAACAGATTCTATTCTTTTTTTTAACATAAAACTAAGCTTTTTTTAAACCTACTTTATGGCCCCAGAAAGCATAGTAAAAAATAACAATATAACAAGGTAATAAAATCCAATATCCAAAAGAAGCAGCTTCTGCTAATGCGCTCACTTCATTTATTCCTGTTGCTATTAATGCTTCTTTTTTGTTATCAACCAAAGCGCCATATAAAAGCGGAATAATTGCTCCACCTGAAATTGCCATAATTAACAATGCAGATGCTGTTTTGGTAAACTTACCTAAACCTGTTAAAGCCAAAGGCCATATTGCTGGCCAAACCAATGCATTTGCAATACCTAAAGCGGCTACAAAAAGTACAGATGTAAACCCTGATGTATAAACAATACAAAAAGACAATATAATTCCTAAAATAGCACTCACCTTTAAAGCAAAAGATTGACTGATATATTTAGGTATTAAGAAAACACCTAAAGCATATGTTGCTACCATTGCCATTAATGTAAACAGTGTAAAAAACTTAGCATCCTCTACCGGAATGTTTAGAGAAATTCCGTAAGAAATAATAGTATCTCCAGCCACAACCTCTACTCCTACATATAAAAACAAAGCTAAAACACCTAACCATAAATGTGGAAACTGAAAAATACTAATTTTTGCTTTTTCTCCAGATTCAGAAACTTCAATAGGTGCTGCTTCAACATTAGGTAAAGGAGCTTTTCTAATTAAAAGACCCAACAAAAACAATACAATTGCCATTACAATATAAGGTGTAATAACACTGTCTGCCATCGTGTTTAACAGACTTTCTTTTTCTGCTTCATCAACAATATTTAATTTTTCTTTAATACCATCTATTCCAGATAATAAAATCGCCCCAAATATTACAGATCCAAGACCTCCAGCAACTTTATTAGCAATTCCCATGATTGCAATACGTTTTGCAGCACTCTCAATAGGTCCTAAGATAGTTATATAGGGGTTAGATGCAGTTTGCAACAAAGTCATACCTGCTCCTTGAATAAAGATAGCTGTTAAAAACATCCAATAAGTTCTTGCATTCGCAGCTGGTATAAATAATAAAGCTCCTATCGCCATTATTATCAACCCTAAAGACATTCCTTTTTTGTACCCAACTTTATTTATAATGTACGAAGCTGGTAAAGCCATAACAACAAAAGAAATATAGGATGCTGATGCTACTAAATAAGACTGCGCATCTGTAAGTTCATTTATGGTTTTCATAAACGGAATTAGCGCACCGTTTATCCAGGTAACAAATCCAAAAATAAAGAACAAACCTGCTATAATAAGTATTGGTACGAGTGTATTATTTTTTGTGGATGATTTTGGTGCAGTATTAGACATAATAATTATATATTTTTAATAATTTATAAACTTTAAAGCAAATGAAATATACATATTAGGTGAATTAAGTAAAAAATTAATTCTACCAATGACATATAATTAATGTCAAACAGAATTATTTTAGAATCTAAATAATTTTATTTAGTACGTTAATCTATATTTAAGATAATACGTTTTGCATGATTTACGTACTTTCTACCTATAGGAATTTTAGTGGTCGCAATTTCGACTAAATTACCTTCTACACTTTTAACCTTACCTATTGCAATAGTATATGAACGATGAATTCTTATGAAATTACTATCTGGAAGTTCTTCTGTCATACTTGTTAAAGATTTATGTACAAGATAATTTCCTGAGGTTGTAAATACCTTAATGTAATCTTTTAAACTTTCAATATATAAAATGTCTTCAAATTTAATTTTTATTAGTTTTTTATCAACTTTCAAAAAAATGAAAGACTCATTACTGGAGCCCTCTTCTTTTTGAATTCCTTCTCGTAAATAAACTTTTTGCGTAATTTTATTAATCGTTTTTAAAAACCGATTAAAAGGTATTGGTTTTACTAAATAGTCTAAAACGTTTAAATCAAAACTTTCAACTGCGTATTCTCTATATGCTGATGTTATCACAACATTCATTTTTGAATTTAAAGTTTTTGCGAAGTCTAAGCCATTCATTTTTGGCATATTGATATCTAAAAATAGCACATCAACATTTCCTTCCTCTAATAATGATAAAGCTTCAATAGGGTTATTAAATGTTTCAATAATTTCAAAATTCTGAAATTCTTTTAAATGATTTTCAACAACGTTAATAGCTAAAGGCTCATCATCTATAATTACGCATTTTATTTTCATAAATTAAATATACTAAATTATAATTGTATTAATAATTCTACAATATAACGCTGTTTCTCTGTTTTAATATCTAAGGTGAATTTATCTTTATACAACAACTCTAATCTCCTTAAAACATTTTGATTTCCAATTCCATGATTTTTTTTGTTTTGGGGAAATGAATTATAATTATTCATAACATAAAATCTTAAGACGTTATTATGAGTAACTTCAAACTCTATCAAAACATTTAGTTTATTATTTTCAACTGCACCATGTTTAAAACAGTTTTCTATAAAAGGTAAGAACAATAAAGGAGGAACACTTTGGGTTTCAATATCACCTTGCATATTTATCTGTACGCTTACTTTATCACCAAACCTCAGTTTTTCTAAATCAATATAATTTTGAATATAATTTATCTCATTTAAAAGCCTAATTCTAGGTTCTTTTGCATCATATAAAATATACTCCATAATTTCAGAAAGTTTAAGCACAACTTCTGGTGCTTGTTTAGATCTCTCCAAGGTTAGAGCATAAAGATTATTTAACGTATTAAAAAAAAAGTGCGGTTGTATTTGTGCTTTTAAAAATTGTAATTCAGTTTTTAATTGATTTGCTTGAAGATTTTCAATCCTCTTTCTATCAAAAATCCAATCTATCGTTAACTTAATGGTTGTAGTCAATCCAACATCATAAATACCAATTAAAAAAACAACTAAAATATGATTAAATGCATACGCGCTTTGAGGAGTTTGAGATTCTGGCCAAACATTATCATTTATAAATATAAATATAAGTTCCGTTCTAATTATATAAAAAACAACTAACCCAATTAAAAAAAATAAAATATAGCTTATAATTTTTTTTCTAAAAAGCAACTTCGGAAGCAAAAAATAGACATGGAAATAACTTAAAAGCATGCCCAAAGTAACAGTAACTATATTAGATTTAAAGGAATACCAATAATCTTGATAATAGCTTCCCCATCTGACAACATTTAGAAGAAAATAGCTAATCCAAAATAAAAAATGATACTTAATAGGTATCTTATAACTTATGTTTTTAAAAGTGTTATTCAAAAAAGAGTACTTAAAATTTAGACTTAAGAATGTAAATATAAGACATTAAAAAAAATAAAAAAACTAACAACTTTATCAAAAACCAATTAATCAGTAAAAAAACGTCATTCATTGTTCTTTTAATGTTGTTTGTATATAAAATTTTTTTTGAAACCAATACAATTCTATTTTTATTGAAGAATAATTTAAATAATTTAATCAATTTACATGAAAAAAATTTACACAATACTAATTGCTGTTTTTTCAATTGTTTTTACATTAAATGTACAGGCACAAGAAAAAAGTATTTCTGGTACAGTAACATCTAAATTAGATGGTACAACTTTACCAGGAGTTAGCGTTGTTGTACAGGGTACAACAAAAGGAACAGAAACAGACTTTGATGGTAAGTATACCATTAAGGCTTCTGTAGGAGAAATTTTAAGTTTCTCATCTTTAGGGATGAAAACAAAAACAGTTACCGTTACGGGCAGCACTAATACATTAAATGTAGTATTAGAAGATGACGCAAGTCAATTAGATGAAATTGTAATTACGGCACTTGGTATTAAAAAATCAAGAAAGTCTTTAACTTACGCTGCGCAGGATATTAAATCAGATGAGTTAAACAGAGTAAAACAAACAAACCCTATTAATAGTTTATCTGGTAAAGTATCTGGTGTGTCTATTACTAGAAGTGCTTCTGGAGCTGGTGGATCTGTAAAGGTTTTAATGAGAGGTAATGCTTCTGTTGGAAACAATCAACCTTTATATGTTGTAGACGGTATTCCATTATCTAACCCAACCTCAGGACAACCAGGAGATACTTTTGGAGACATTGGTGGTGGAAACAGAGATGGTGGAGACGCTTTATCTTTAATTAACCCAGATGATGTTGAATCTTTAACGGTATTAAAAGGAGCATCTGCTTCTGCATTATACGGTAGTGCTGGTTTAAATGGTGTTATTTTAATAACAACTAAGAAAGGTAAAGATGGTGCTTTTAAAGTAAATTTTTCTTCAAACTTAACTGTTGAGAATGCTGCTTACATGATGGACTTTAATTCTGATGCTCAAAGTAATGTTGATTCATTCTTAGGAACAGGAGTTACAAGTATTAACTCTTTAGCTGTTTCTGGAGGTACAGAAAAAGCACAAACGTATTTTTCTTATAGCAATACAACTGCTTCTGGAATTATGCCAACGAACAAATTAAAGCAACACACTATTAACGTAAGAGAAACTGCAAAGTTTTTAAACGATAAAGTTACTTTAAATGCTAGTGTTATGGCGTCTACTCAAGACATCGATAACAGACCAGTCTCTGGATTATACTTTAACCCTTTAGTAGGTGTTTATGGTTTTGATTCTCCAGGTGAAACTTTATCTGATTATTCTAATTTTGAAGCGTATGACGCAAACAGAAACATCATGGCGCAAAGTTGGTTTAGAGGAACTTCTGATATTGAGCAAAATCCTTATTGGATAATGAATAGAAATGCTTCAGAAGATAGCAACAAAAAACTTTTAGCTTCTTTAAAATTAAACTTTGTTATTAACGATTGGTTATCACTTCAAACAAGAGGTACTTATGACAAATCTTTAATGGATTTTAATAAAAAGATTTACGCAACTACAAATGCGACATTAGCTCCATTAACTGGTAGATATATTGTTACTCAAAATGACTTCACTCAAATTTATGGAGATGTTATAGCTAACATAAATACAAAAGTAAATGATAAAATTTCTGTAAACGGTGTTGTTGGTGCAAGTACTACTAGATCTACTACAGAATCTTTTAGAGGAGACTCAGGAACAAACGGAGGTTTACAATTTGCAAATGTTTTTTCTTTTCAAAACTTTAACGCAAGCCCAGGTGTAGATTTTAGACAAAACTCTTTAGAAATTAGAGGTAGCTCTATCTTTGCGAGTGCAACTATTGGTTTAAATGATAATTTATTTTTAGACCTTACTGCAAGAAATGACTGGACTTCTACTTTACCAGAAGGTGACAATTCTTTCTTCTACCCTTCAATTGGTTTAACAGGAATCTTAAGTGACCTTGTTGATTTAGGAAGCAACATTTCTTTTGCAAAAGTAAGAGCTTCTTATGCTGAGGTTGGTAGTGGATTTGGTGCAGATCAAATTAGCCCTAATAGGTCCATTAATTTTGGTGCTGGTATAAATGGTGTAAATCCAGTAAGACCATACCCTGGAACAACACCTAGACCACAAAGACAACGTTCTTTTGAAATAGGTACAGAATGGAAATTCTATGAAAACAGAGTAGGTTTTGACCTTGGGTACTATAGAACTAGTACAATCGATCAATACTTCCAAGTACCTGTATCTACAACAATTGTACCTTCTGGTGTTGCTGGAATTAATGCAGGAGATATTTTAAACAAAGGTATAGAGGCTTCTATTTTTGCAGTTCCTTTTAAGAGTGAAGATTTCAATTGGACAACAACAGTTAACTTTTCTTTAAACAAAAATGAGATTGTTTCAATTACTGATGAGAATGCATTAGCTGGTTCTGATTTAAGTTTTTTCACTATTTCTGCAAAAGGTGTAAATACTTTTGGTTCTTACTTAGTTGAAGGTGGATCATATGGAGATATCTATGCACAAGTTGTAAGAAGAGATGCTAACGGACTTCCTATCGTAGATGGTGGAGCTGTTCTTGCTGAAGATACTAATTTAGTAGACGGTTTAACTAAAGTAGGTAATGCAAATCCTGATTTCAATTTAGGTTGGAATAACTCATTTCAATACAAAAACTTTACATTAGACTTCTTAATTGATGGAAAATTTGGTGGAGAAACAGTAAGTATGACAGAAGCAATTGTAGAAGGATTTAGTAATAATTCTGCTAGAGAAACTGCTAACGGAACTATAGCTGTTGTTGATTTAGCTGGAATCCAGTCTACATTACCAGCACAAGAATACTACGGTAAAGTAGGTGGTAGAAATGGTTTTACAGGAGAATATGTATACAGTGCAACTAATGTAAGATTAGCCGAAGTTGCAGTTGGATATAACTTTAACTTAGCTGAAGATTCTTTCTTCAAAAGAGTAAAAGCATCTTTAGTAGGTAGTAACTTATTTTTCTTTTACAAAGATGCTCCACATGACCCTAACGTCTCTTTAGGTACAGGAAATGCATTACAAGGTGTAGATGTTTTAGGTTTACCATCTTCTAGAAGTATCGGTTTAAACATTAATTTAACATTCTAAAAAATAACAAGATGAAAAATATAAATAAATTATTTGCTTGTTTGGTTGGATTAGGACTGGTTGTTACTTCTTGTAGTGATTTGGAGCAATTTAACGTAAACGACAAAAATATTACAGACGAACAATTAGAGGTAGATTTTCAACACGTAGGATCTAAATATAAGCCTGTTTTTGAAAGTATTTACCAATATAACCCAGCGTGGTCATATCAATTACAGCAAAATTTAAATGCTGATGTATATTCTGGTTATTTAACACCTCCAAGACCTTTTGTTGCAGGAGCAAATAACACAACATACAGTTTAGTAAGTGGATGGAATGGTTTTATCTGGTCTGTACCTTATTCCAATGTTATGAATAATGTAAAGTCTATTAGTGATTTAACTAAAGATGAGTACCCAACATTATACGGTACTGCATTAATATTAAAGGTTGCTGCTATGCACAGAGTTTCTGATGTATTCGGACCAATAGTATATTCTAACTTTGGAGATTTAGAGAACCCTGGGGTTTATGATTCTCAAGAAGTTGCTTATGATGCTTTCTTTGCAGATTTAGATACAGCAGTAACTAATTTAACAGCAGATATCGATAACCAAGCATTTTCAGCTTTCGATTTATCTTATGGTGGTGATTATAAACAATGGGTAAAGTTAGCAAACTCATTAAGATTACGTTTAGCTATTAGAATTTCTAAAGTAGATCCTACAAAAGCAAAATCTGAAGGAGAAAAAGCTTTGGGTCAATCTTTAGGATTAATGACTGCTAATGCAGATGGGTTTTTTGTAAATGGTACGTTAGATCACCCATTATCTGTAATAGACAATGGATGGGGAGATATTAGAATGAATGCATCTATGGAATCTATATTAACAGGTTATAACGATTCTAGAGCTACTAGTTTCTTTGATGCTCCAACAGATGTTGCTGGTGCAGTAAAAGGAGTTCGTGGTGGTATGCCTTTATTAAGTGGGTATTCGGATGAATTAGCTCAAAAAGCTGCTTATGTTGGTTTTTCTGCAATAAACGATAATATTCATACGCCTAGAGTGCAGTTAATGACAACAGCAGAAGTTGCTTTCTTAAAAGCTGAAGCTGGTTTAAGAGGTTGGTCTGGAGCAGGAGATGCGAAAGCAAATTATGAAATGGGAATTAATTTATCTTTCGAACAGCATGGTGCTACTGGTGCAGCTGCTTATATGGCAGATAACACATCTACACCTGCAGACTATGTAGATCCAATTAATTCAGCAATGGACATTGCAGCATTAAGCACTAGTACTGTTGCCTGGGATGCAGCTGGAACTAATGAAGAAAAATTAGAGAAAATTATTACTCAAAAATGGATTGCTATGTTCCCAGAAGGACAAGAAGCATGGTCTGAGTTCAGAAGAACAGGATATCCTAAAATTTTCCCTGTAGCTAGTAACCAAAGTGGTGGTACTATTGATACAGACATCCAAATTAGAAGAATTCCTTTTGTAGATAGTGAAAAATCTACCAATGCAGCAGGTGTAACTGCAGCTACTTCTCTTTTAGGAGGGGCAGATAACGGCGGTACAAGATTATGGTGGGATACTGGTTTATCTAACTTCTAATAAAATTTCATTTGTTTTTAATTAATTCAGCCAGAGGTATAGAAATATATTTCTGGCTGTTTTTTATGCTTAAAATGCTGTGTTTGGTCGAATAAATTAGAAAAAATATGATAGCTACATTACTTTTATAAAAACAACAATAAACTGTATAAAACAAAACATTATGCTTCAGCAACTAGAAACAAAACACCAACCCGTAGGTCAATTTGAGGATACTAGATTTGAGAAAATCCACAATGTAACTTACAAATCATCTTTAGAAGCATCTAATTTAGTTGCGCAAGAAATTGCAAATTTAATAAGAGATAAAGAAAGAGAAAATAAAAAATGTGTTTTAGGATTGGCTACTGGATCTTCTCCAATAAAAGTTTATGAAGAGTTAATTAGATTGCATAATGAAGAAGGTTTAAGCTTCGAAAATGTAATTACTTTTAATTTAGATGAGTATTTTCCGATGGATAAAAGTAACATTCAAAGTTATTTTTACTTCATGCACGAACACCTTTTCAATCATGTAAATATTTTACCAGAAAACATTCATATTCCAGATGGAAATACTTCTATTGATAATCTATATCAATATTGTATCGATTATGAAATGAAAATTAAAGCTGCAGGAGGGTTAGATTTCCAGCTTTTAGGAATTGGTAGAACTGGTCATATTGGTTTTAACGAACCTGGTTCTCACCTTAATTCTGGAACAAGAATAATTACTCTAAATCATATTACAAGAATAGATGCTGCTCCTTCATTTTTAGGAATTGAAAATGTTCCAAGAAAAGCAATTACAATGGGAATTGGCACTGTAAGAGATGCTAAAAGAATTGTGCTTTTAGCCTGGGGTAGTAATAAAAGTGGAATAATTAAAGAAACTATAGAGGGAGAAATTAGTACTGCTGTTCCGGCTACTTATTTACAGCAACATAATAACACCACTTTTGTTATGGATGAAGATGCATCTTCAGAATTAACACGTATAAAAACACCTTGGCTGGTAAAATCTTGTGTTTGGAATAATAATTTAAAGTTAAAAGCTGTTACATGGTTAAGCAACCTTTTAGACAAGCCAATATTAAAATTAACAGACAAAAATTACAATGATAATGGTATGTCTGGGCTTTTAACAGAAGAAGGTACTGCATATGATTTAAACATTAAAATGTTTAACAAATTACAACATACAATTACTGGATGGCCTGGAGGAAAACCTTTTTCAGATGATTCTAATAGACCAGAAAGAGCAACTCCTGCTAGAAAAAGAGTTCTTATTTTTAGTCCGCATCCAGATGATGATGTAATTTCTATGGGAGGAACATTTGATAGGTTAGTTGCACAAGGTCATGAAGTTCATGTTGCATATCAAACTTCTGGAAACATAGCTGTTTCTGATGAAGAGGCTCTAAAGTTTGCAGAAATATCTAAAATTTTTAATACTGATTCAAAGCAGGTTAATGATGTTATCGATTTTATAAACAGTAAAAAAGGAAATGACGTTATTGATTCTTTAGAAGTAAGAAAATTAAAAGGAGAAATTAGAAAAAGCGAATCTTTAGGAGCAACAAGATATTTTAATGTTCCTGATGAAAATATTCACTTTTTAAATCTCCCATTTTATGAAACGGGAACTATAAAAAAAGGAAATTTATCTCAAGATGATATAGCTATTATGATAAGTATTATTGACGCTGTAAAACCGCATCAAATATATGCTGCTGGAGATTTAGCAGATCCACATGGAACACATAAAGTTTGTTTAGATTCACTTTTTGCAGCTTTAGAAGAAATGAAAACCGGAAAAGAATACATGAAAGATTGTTGGGTTTGGTTGTATAGAGGTGCTTGGCATGAGTGGGATTCTCACGAAATTGAAATGGCCGTTCCTATGAGTCCAGATCAAGTTTTAAGAAAAAGACATGCTATCTTTTATCATCAATCTCAAAAAGATGGAGTGATGTTTCAAGGAGATGATTCTAGAGAATTTTGGGTTAGAGTTGAAGATAGAAATAGATTAACTGCTAAAAAATATAACGATTTAGGCTTAACTGATTACGCTGCAATTGAAGCGTTTAAAAGGTATCATTTTTAACAATGAAAAGAATAGTCTTTTTTTTAATTATTATTATTTGTAGCAAAAGAACTCCTTTAATTACGAATAATAAAATTGAAGGAACTTGGGAAATGGTTTATGCCGAAATTATTGAAAATGATTCTTTAAAATTAAAAGATTTATCAAATACCTCTTTTATAAAAATCATTAATAAAAGTCATTTTTCTTTTTTTAATCAAGAAAACTCAGGCACAAAAAATTATTACAGTGGTGCTGGTTCTTATATTTTAAAAGATGGAAACTATACAGAAACACTCAATTTCACAACTGTAGAAGCAATTAAAAAACATCAATTCTCATTCAAAACTGTAGTTAAAGGTGATACTTTAATTCAATCTGGTATTGAAAAAGTAGCAGCGGCAGGAATTAACAGATATATCCTAGAAAAATACATAAAACTGAACTAATGAAGAAAATCATTTTAATATTATTTGTTGGCATATTTCATCAAAATTTTTTTTCTCAAGAAAATTTAGAAAAAAAATATAATTTAATGCCTTGGCCACAAGAAATTGTTGAAAATAATTCTTCATTTAAAATCGATGAAAAATTAACTATTTCAATTTCTGGAGATGATTTAAAAAAGAGAGCTACAAACGCTTCAATTAAATTCTTAAGAAGGTTAGCAAATAGAACGGGTGTTTTTATTGATGTTGGTTTCCCTATAAAAGATAAAAAAACATCCATAATAATTAGTTTTGATACAGTATCTAATTTATCAACAGAAAGTGACGAAACGTACTCTTTAGATATAAATGCAAGCAACGTACTAATAAAAGCAAAAACTGATGTTGGTGCTTTAAGAGGATTAGAAACATTATTACAGCTTGTTAATTTCAATAATGCAGGTTATTATTTCGAAGGAGTTTCTATTAAAGATTCACCAAGATTTGTTTGGAGAGGCTTAATGATAGATGTTGCGCGTCATTTTCAGCCAATAGAAGTTTTAAAACGAAATTTAGATGCAATGGCTTCTGTAAAACTAAATGTTTTTCACTGGCATTTAACGGATGATCAAGGTTTTAGAGTTGAATCTAAAGTGTATCCAAAATTACAAAAGATTGCCGCTGATGGTCTATATTATACTCAAAATCAAATTAAAGATGTTGTAAAATATGCTTCTAATTTAGGTATTAGAGTAATACCAGAATTTGATGTTCCTGGTCATGCATCTGCAATATTATCTGCATACCCACAATTGGGAAGTAAAGATGATTACAGCTATAAAGTTGAACGTTTTTCAGGAGTTTTTGACCCAACATTAAATCCTTCTAAAGAAGTTACCTACCTTTTCTTAGAAACTTTATTTAAGGAAATTGCTCCATTATTTCCTGATGAATATTTTCATATTGGAGGTGATGAAAATGAAGGGAAACATTGGGATTCAAATACAGAGATTCAAAAATTTAAAAAGAAATATAATTTAAAAAATAATCACGAACTACAAACCTATTTTAATATCAGATTAGAAAAAATATTAAAAAAATTAGGTAAAAAATTAATGGGTTGGGATGAAATTTTAACGCCTTCTACTCCAACAACAGCTGTTATTCATTCTTGGAGAGGAAAACATGAAGGTTTAAAACAAAGTACATTAATTGAAGCTGCAAAAAAAGGATATCAAACGGTTCTTTCTGCAGGGTACTATATTGATAGAATGTTGTCTGTAGAACACCATTATTCAGTTGACCCTATAGGAAACGCTATTTTAACTAAAGACGAACGTAAAAGAATTTTAGGAGCCGAAGCAACAATGTGGAGTGAGTTAGTTACACCACTTACAATAGATTCTAGAATTTGGCCACGAACCGCAGCGATTGCGGAACGTTTTTGGTCTGCAAAAGAGGTAAATGATGTAAAAAACATGCAAAAGAGGCTGAAGGTTATTAATTTTCAATTAGAAGAACTTGGCATTACTCACATTAGAAATAAAGATGTAATTCTAAGAAACATTAGTAATCATCAGAATATAGAAGCCTTAAAAACTTTATCTAAAATTTGTGAACCTATAAAAATTTATTCTAGGAATAAAGGAGGTACAGAGTACAAAACATTTTCTCCTTTTACATTATTTGCAGACGCCTGTTCTGCTGATGCTGAAGACGCTGTTAATTTTAATAATCAAATTGATTTATTTTTAAAAAATAGAGATAGAAATAGTTTGAGTAAAATAACTAACTATTTGAAAAATTGGTCAACAAATTACTCTAATCTACAGAAAATCAACCAAAATCCGATAACGAAATCTTTAGAACCATTATCAAAAAACTTGTCTCAAATTTCTAACTTAATTCAAACTACTCTAAAAAATCAAAGAATTTCGAAAGTAAACTTGAAGAAAGCAAACAATCTTCTAAAAGAACTTAAAGAACCTTGTCAAGATGTAGAATTAGCCATTTTAGGATCTTTAAACAAGTTAATTAACTTCTGTAAATTGAAATACCTAATTAACTAAAACGTAAACATTATAAATGCTACTGCAGAAACTTCTTTTGTCGCCCTTATTATCAATTAAATAAGAAAGCGTTATATAATTCTAGCAAGAAGTAGCACGTGTTTTTTAAGTTGGGTAAATGGTGCGTTCGATTTGTATTTGCAAGATGAATCTAACGGATTGCATGTTTTTTTTCCTGAAGGAAAATTGCATATGAAAAATGAAGTTGAGAACGGAAAGGTTATCGTCTAAATTAATTTAGAAAGTAAAGTTCTAGAAAATGGACAAATTATTTTTGGCAAAATAATATCTATTTATAATCTTTTATTAAAAAACTAACAAATGATATTAATTGCAGAAAGTGGTTCAACAAAATGTGATTGGGTTCTTTTAGACTCTTCTAAAACAGTACCTAAAAGAATAAGAACAAAAGGGTTGAATCCTGCAATTTTAAAAAAGAAGGAATTAAAAAATATTATTTCAGAAAACGCTGAGTTAGCTGCCTATAAAGAACAGGTAAAGACAATTTATTTTTTTGGAGCTGGTTGCAATACGCCTAAAAACAAAAATAACGTTCATCTTGTTTTAAATGCATACTTCAATAAAGCAACTTCCCTTGTAGAGGAAGACACAATGGCTGCTGTTTATGCTACAACAAATACACCTGCAGTAGTTTGTATTCTGGGTACTGGTTCTAATTGTTGTTTTTATGATGGAGTATCTATTATTAATAAATCGACATCTTTAGGATATATGGTAATGGATGAAGGAAGTGGAAACCACCTTGGAAAGGAGCTTTTGAAAGGGTATTATTATCGTCAAATGCCAGAAAATCTTCGTATTTTATTTAAAAAAAAACATGATTTAAAAGAGAAAAAGGTAATTAAAAAACTTTACCAATCTAAGACACCAAATAAATATTTAGCCAATTTTGCACCATTTGTTTTTGAAAATAAAGAACATCCTTTCATGGAAAAATTGATTAATGAGGTAATGGATATATTTATTAAAAACCATATATTACAATACTCAAAAGAGTTAGAAACTGTGCCTCTGCATTTTGTTGGTTCAATTGCATTTCACGGAAAGGAGTGCATTTCTAATCAACTGAAAAAACATGGATTAAACGCTGCTAGTTATATACAAAGACCCATAGATAATTTAATAAATTATATAAAAGCAGAAAATTCTATTACCTAATTTTGGAGATAAAAGTATAATAATGAAATTAAAGCATAACAAATATATATTTCCTTTAGTAATCGTTCTAATTTTATGCTTTCAATGTTCAACAAAAAAAGAAAAGGAAAGTACCACACTTTTTAATTTAGTTGAGAATAACAAAACTAACGTTCATTTTAAAAATACTGTAAAAGAAAATCTCTATTTCAACTTCCTAAATTACGCCTACATTTATAATGGTGGAGGTGTTGCAGTTGGAGATATTAATAATGATGGTTTAGAAGATGTGTACTTTACATCTAACCAAGAGTCTAACAGATTATACTTAAATCAAGGGAAATTAGAATTTAAAGACATTACTGTAAAAGCAAAAGTTTCTGATGAAATTGGTTGGACAACTGGTGTTACAATGATTGATATAAACAATGATGGTTGGCTAGATATTTACGTCTGTAAATCGGGTTCTTTGAAGAGTCATCAAAATAGAAAGAACAAACTTTTTATCAATCAAAAAGACAATACTTTTAAAGAAAACGCAGCAGGTTACGGTTTAGATCATTTTGGATTTTCTACACAAGCTTATTTTTTCGACTTTGATAACGATGAAGATTTAGATATGTATTTAGTGAATCATCGTAAAGACTTTAGAAATAACGTAAATATAGACCAGAGAATTCAACAAACTAAAGAAGATTACAATTCTGATCAATTATTTAGAAATGACGGATCTTCATTTACAAACATTACTACAGAAGCGGGAATACTAAATAAAGCTTGGGGGTTAAGTGCTTCTATAGGTGATTTTAATAATGATAATTTACCAGATATTTTTGTAGCTAACGATTTTTTAGAACCTGATTTTTTATACATCAACCAAGGAAATGGCACTTTTAAAGACGAAGCATTAACTCACTTTAATCATATTTCTTCTAATAGTATGGGTTCTGATTTTGCTGATATTAATAATGATTTACAACCAGATCTAATTGTGTTAGATATGATGGCAGAAGATCATATTCGTGGAAAAGAAAACATGGCAACAATGAGTATTTCTAATTTTAATCAATTGGTAGATATAGGGTATCATCATCAATATATGTCCAATATGCTGCAACTAAATAATGGAAATGGAACGTTTTCAGAAATTGGTCAATTAGCAGGAATTGCAAAAACAGATTGGAGTTGGGCCCCATTAATTGCAGATTTTGATAACGATGGTTTTAATGATGTGTTTGTAACTAACGGAATTGAGCATGATTTATCGAATCAAGATTTTCGAAATCAAATGAGAAACAATATCAGAAACCGTAAGAAAGTTTCTTTAGAACAGGCAATAAATATGATGCCTTCTCATAAATTAAGTAATTATATTTTTAAAAACAAACAAGACTTAACATTTGAAAATACTTCTAAAAAGTGGGGTTTAGATGCTAAAATAAACTCTAATGGAGCCGTTTATACAGATTTAGACAATGATGGAGATTTAGATTTAATCGTTAATAATCAAGCAGAAGAAGCTTCTATTTACAGGAACAATTCTAATAAAAGTTACGTTACTTTTTCTTTAACCGGACCTACAAAAAATATATCAGGAATTGGTGCAGTTATAACTGTCTTTTCTAATGGATTACAGCAATCTAAACAACAATTTGTAAGCAGAGGTTTTCAATCATCTGTAAGTAATAAACTTCATTTTGGTTTAGGAGAAAACACAAAAATTGATAGTGTTTTAGTTGATTGGAAGAATGGTAAATCTCAAAAAATAACAAACATTAAAATCAATTTAAATATAAAAATTGATTACAAAAATGCATCTGAAAAAGGACTTATTGAAAACTCAAAAAACAGTTTATTTGAAAAAATAAATCCATCCGAAATTGGAATTAATTATCAGCAAAAAGAAAATAATTTCAATGATTTTAAAAAGCAAGTATTATTACCTCAGAAACAATCAGAAATGAGTTCTCCTCTTGTAATTGGAGATATTAATAATGATGGTTTAGACGATTTTTTTGTTGGAAATGCTAAAGGTGAAAAAGGGTCAATTTATATTCAAACAAAAACAGGGAAGTTTATTGAAACAAATAAAAATCTATTTACTTCAGAAAAGGAATTTGAAGATACTGATGCACAATTTATAGACATTGATAATGACAACGATTTAGATCTATACATTACATCTGGTGGTTATGAAGTTGAAACAAATAACAAATTACTACAAGATAGAATCTACATAAACAACGGAAAGGGTCGGTTCAAAAAAGGGGAACTTCCAACTGCTTTAATCAACACAAAAGGAATTGCCTTTGCAGATTTTGACAAAGATGGTGAACAAGACATTTTTGTGGGAAGCAGAGTGAAATATGGTCAATATCCACTTTCTGAAAAATCCTATCTTTTAGAAAATAACAACGGAAAATACACGAATGTTATTGATGAAAAGTTTGATGACATCTCAAATTTAAGAATGATAAATGATGCTCTATTTTCTGATTTTGATAATGATGGAGACCAAGATTTAATTGTTGTTGGAGAATGGATGCCAATTACATTTTATGAAAATAGAGAAAGTAAATTCTATCTAAAAGAAATTGATGGAATTACTAATGTAAATGGATGGTTTCAAACAATTACAGCATCCGATTTAGATAAAGATGGAAACGTAGACTACATCATTGGTAATTGGGGGAAGAACAATAAATTTCATCCAACAGAAGAAAAACCCTTACATATTTATGCCGATTATTTTGATGATAATTCTAGCTTTGATATTGCTTTGAGCAAGGTTTCGAAAACTGGAGATTTATTGCCAATTCGAGGTAAAGAATGTTCTACACAACAGACTCCTTTTCTAGATGATAAAGTAAAAACATTTGCAGAATTTGCCTCTGCTACTATGCCACAAATTTATGGTTTAGAAAAGTTAGATAATGCATCGCACTTTATTACGCACAGTTTTGCTTCTGTTATTTTAAAAAATAAAGGAAATGGGCAATTTGAAATTATAGAATTACCAAATGAAGCACAATTTTCGCCAACTTTAAATATTGAAGTTGCAGATGTAAATAACGATGGTTATTTAGATATTTTTGGGGTAGGAAACGTAAATGACTCAGAAGTAGAAACCATAAGATATGATGCTTCTAAAGGCTATGTTTTGTTAGGAAATAAAACTGGAAGTTATCAGTTTTTAAATGATAATAGTTACTTTAATAATAAAGAAGCAAAGACAATTGAAAAGATTATAATTGATGGTACTTTACATTTTATTACAATTAATAAAAATGATGAACTCACCATTTTAAAAACCAATAATGCTAAAAGAAAATAAATTAAGTTTTATTAGTGCTGGTTTTGCTAGTTTTCATTGGTGTAAAGAAACAAGAGGGTTTTGAAGACTCAATTGTAACTAAGAGGGTGAAAAAATTCACAAAACACGCTGAGAACACATTAGATAAAATTGCTGTTGGTAGTATTTTTGATAAAGTAAAATACAGAAAATTTTTTAATAATAAAAAAAGCGGATTGAAAAACCCGCTTTGTCTTATCTATGTAGCGTTTAACCTTGCATAATCTCTTCAATCTCATCTGCTTCAATAGGTATATTTCCCATTAAATTAAACGGTGTTCCTTTT
>ENA-ORXF01001040-ORXF01001040.1-marine-metagenome-genome-assembly--contig:-NODE-1040-length-18636-cov-8.664206_pt1 | contig 18636 bp, 19 predicted proteins | sample MGYA00237864_ERZ511476 | MGnify/ENA primary metagenome ERZ511476 (study PRJEB26306, sample SAMN06343908) | marine metagenome | isolation source: coastal waters | place: Atlantic Ocean: West Antarctic... | reverse complement strand
ACAAGTTAGAAATGTTAGATTACTTTGATGTGTCTTTAAACAATAAAAAAATATTAAACGATTAAAGAGGTTATATGTCTAAGAAAAAGATTTTATTACTGGCAGACGATTTAAGAATGTCAAGTGGTGTAGGAACAATGTCTAAAGAATTTGTTCTTGGAACGATAGATAGATATGATTGGGTTCAGATAGGTGGAGCAATAAAACACCCTGAAAATGGAAAAGTTGTTAATATGAATGAAACTTGTGTTCAAGAAACAGGTGTTAAAGATGCTAGTTTAACAATATATCCTGTAAATGGATATGGTAATTCGGATACTTTAAGAAACATAATGTCACACGAAAAACCTGATGCTATTCTACACTATACAGACCCAAGATTTTGGAATTGGTTATATGAAATGGAACACGAGATAAGACAAGAAATACCAATATTTTATTATAATATTTGGGATGATTGGCCAGCACCACAATACAACCAATGGTTTTATGAATCTTGTGATTTGATTATGAATATTTCTAAACAAACAGTTGCTATTGTAGATGATGTGTGTACGAATAAACCAAGAACAGATTGGGATTCTACTTATATACCACATGGTATTAATGAAAAATACTTCTATCCTATATCTTTATTTGATAAAGAATATAAAGAAATGGAATCAATGAAAAAACAATTAACAGATGATAACATCGAGTTCATTTTGTTTTACAATAATAGAAATATTAGAAGAAAAATGCCAGGAGATGTTGTCCTTGCTTTTAAAACATTTTGCGATATGTTACCAAAAGAAGAAGCTGATAAATGTTGTTTGTTAATGCACACACAACCAATAGATGACAATGGAACGGATTTACCTGAAGTTGCAAAAGTTATTGCTCCTGGTTGTAATATATATTTTAGTGATAAAAAATTAGAACCAAATCAATTAAATTATTTATACAATATGGTAGATGTTACGATGAATATTGCAAGTAATGAGGGATTTGGTTTAGGTACTTGTGAGTCTTTAATTGCAGGAACACCAATAATTGTAAATGTTACAGGTGGATTACAAGACCAATGTGGATTTAAGTTAAAAAAACATTCACCAGATGGTTCAGGATATACCGAAGAGTTTTTAACTGCAGATGATTATAAAGAAATAAAATCACTACACGATGATAGAAAGTGGGCTAATAACCCTGATTTGACTTGGGGTGAGTGGGTAAAACCAGTATGGCCATCTAATAGAGCTTTGGTGGGTTCACCACAAACACCATATATTTTTGATGATCGTTGTAGATTTGATGACGCAGCAGATGCAATTAAATATTGGTATGATATGAAATCAGAAGAAAGAAAAGAATGTGGAACAAAAGGTCACGAGTTTGTTGTGGGTGAAGATAGTATGATGAGTGCAAAGGCTATGTCTAAGAATTTTATAGACCATATGGATACAGCATTTGATAAGTGGAAGCCAAGAAAACGTTACAATATTTTTAAAGTTTAGGAGTTATAATGAGTAAACCAGTATGTTTAGTTACTGCACCAGTTGCAACAAGAAGTGGGTATGGAGCACATAGTAGAGATATAGTTAGATCACTAATTAAATTAGATATATACGATGTGAAAATTTGGAGTGTACGTTGGGGCAATTGTCCAATGAATGCATTAACTGCAGACGACCCAAATGATAAAATGATTATTGACAGGTTACTACAACAACCTGAATTACCTAATCAACCTGAAATAGGAATTTCTGTTTTAGTTCCAAATGAATTTCAACCAATTGCTAAATATAATATAGGAATTACTGCTGGATTAGAATGCACAGCTGTACCAGCAGATTGGGTTCAGGGTATGAATAGGATGAATATGAATATTGTGCCATCCAACTTTGTTAGTGATGTATTTAAAGCGTGTGTTTTTGATGTAAAAGATGATAAAACACAACAAATTAAAGGACAATTGAAAACTGAAAAACCAATAGAAGTTTTGTTTGAGGGAACTGATACAAATATATTTAAAAAAACAAAAGAGTTTTCAAAAGAATTTGTTAATCAGATGAAAAATATTGAAGAGAGTTTTAACTTTTTATACGTAGGTCATTGGTTAAGTGGTAATATTGGTGAAGATAGAAAAGATACTGGTATGATGTTAAAAGTATTTCTTGAAACCTTTAAAAATATAAAAAAGAAACCAGGTCTCATAATGAAAACAAGTGGTGCTGGATTTTCTATCTTAGATAGAGAAGATATATTAAAAAAAATAAATACGATAAAATCAACTATTAAAGGTGACTTACCAAATATTTATCTTATACACGGTGATTTTACTGATGAAGAGATGAATGAATTATATAATCATCCTAAAGTAAAAGCTCACGTTAATATTACACACGGAGAAGGATTTGGTAGGCCTTTACTTGAAGCTAGTATATCAGAGAAACCAATAATTGCTTCTAATTGGAGTGGACATATAGATTTTTTATCAAAAGGATTATCTAATTTAATCTCTGGTGGACTCGTAGATGTTCCCAAAAGTTCATTTCCTAAGAATATGTATGTACAGGGGTCACAATGGTTTACTGCAAACTATCAAGAAACATCTGCAGTTATGAAAGGTGTATTTTCAAGTTACAAAAAATATACACTTAATGCTAAAAAACTTGGTATGGTAAATAAGTCTAAGTTTTCATTAGATGCTATGACACGAGAGTTAGGTAAGATATTAGACAAGTATGTGCCTGAATTTCCAAAAGAGATTAAGTTAGAGTTACCTAAACTTAAAAAAGTAAATTCAAATGTAGCTCCAAAAATTAAGTTACCAAAATTAAAGAAAGTATAATATGGAAAGAGTAATTAATTGTCCTGTATGTTATGATACAAATCAATGTTTTGAAGAAATACAAAAAGAATACAGTTCTTACTTATGTTTTCATTGTGGATTTATGAGTGATTCTCGTTATGAAACAGATAGTTTAAAACTAATAGAGAACTTAAAAAAATCACCAAAACTAGTAAGAGAAGCTAAATTTGAAGATAAAGCTAGAAATATTGTATGGTTTCCATCTGTAATCAATATGGGTGAACTAGGTATTATTTTTCCAGAAGGAACTGCTAAAAAATATGTTTGGAAGTATGCAAAAGTTGTTAAAATTCCTAAAGAAGAAGCTGCAAATTATGATAATTATGATAGAAGACTTGATGTTGAAAACGCTCAAACATTTGGTCAATATGAATTTTTCAAAGCTTGTAAAGAAATGGGAATTACAAGAAATATGAACCAAGATGTCTAAACAAATTTACAGTTGGGGTCAAGTAACTGCAGGAGATATCATATCATTTAGATATAAACCCTTAGATAAATTAAAACCCAAAGCATTAACTACTATATTAGTCTTAAACCCTAAACTACCAAACAAGAAAAAATCTGGTAAGTTATCCTTTCATTTGGTTGGATTGAAACTTGAAGAACGATTGACTATACCAACGATAAGAAGTAAACCATTACTTGTAGCACTTTTATTAAAAACTGGTGAAATAGAAGTTATTGATGAATCAAGTGGTATTTTTAGAGTAGAAATTCCTGGAGTTACTCCAAAGGGGGCTCCAAGAAACGTATATAAAAAACTAAAAACTATAATACAAAAAAATTCATTATACAGAACATATGATTACAAGCAAGCTAAAAAATCTGGAGTATTCTTAGAACCGATAGTCTTACCAAAAAAGTTTGTAGAGGTATTGGTTGAAAATTAGTTATGGTATTACAGTTCACAATGAAGCTGATGAACTAAATAAGTTATTAGAGATACTCATACACAAAACAGATAAGGAAGATGAGATAGTTATTTGTGTTGATGGTAATGACGAAAAAGTACAAGAAGTTATAACGAGTTGGGTTCAACAATATGCAAGTGATGCTGTAGATAAAATGAAAGACATCATAGTGTATAACAGAAAACTTGATGGTAACTTTGCAGAACACAAAAATTCAGTTATAGAAAATTCAACAGGTGACTACATCTTTCATATAGATGCTGATGAATATCCACACGAAACATTATTAGAACAACTTAAACAAATAATAGAAATGAATGATGGTGTTGATTTGATTTGGATACCTCGTGTGAATACAATTGAAGGTATGACTCAAGAACACATTCAAAAATGGGGATGGAGAGTTACAGAGAATAATTGGGTAAATTATCCTGATTACCAAAGTCGTGTATTTCGTAGAGATAAAAGTATAAGATGGAAAAGACCTTTACACGAATTAATAGATGGTTGTAAAACATTTGCACACCTACCACCAATGGAATATTTAAGTTTGTATCACCCAAAAACAATACAAAAACAAGAACAACAAAATATGTTTTATATGGATAACTTTAAAAGAGAGTTACTAGTAAGAGGTGGTGAGTGATAAAAATTAAATTTGGTGAATATTTAAATAACCATCGGAATGAGACAACTTATAGACCATTTGGTATGGCTAAACATACTTTTAGAGATGTTGGTATAGAAATGGATACAAAATCTGATGACTACGATTATCTATTTGTAGCACAATCTAGTATTTCAGACAAAAGTTTACCACTAAAAGAATCTGTAGAAAAAGGTTTAGATTTTGTATCTAAAATTACAGGTGACTATATGATTATAGATGGTCAAGATTCTACTTCACTTATGGGAACGATAGATGTATTTAGAGAATCAAACGCTTTACTGTTTTTAAAAAATACATACTTAAAAGATTTTGATTTATATAAAAAAGGGTGGGCTAATGGTAGAATGTATTGGGGTGAAGGTGAGTATTCAGTACCAGATATTGATGAACTAAAACCTAGAATGAAACTTACTGGTTTCAATTGGTGTCATCCAACACTTTGTGTAAATTTAGATAAAGAAAGACTTATGCCTAAATGGGTATATGACTTTCCAGAAAAAGAATATGATATATCTTGTATGTTTGGATATCCAACACCAGAACCTGTATATGAACACGGATTATGTCAAACGGATTACTATGACTTACATAGAAAAAATTTATTTGATACATTAGGTGATAAGTATAATGTAGCTGGTTTAGTAAATGGAGAAAAAATACCAATACAAAAATATTATAGAAAAATGATGATGTCAAAAATTGTATTAGCTCCATTAGGTTATGGTGAACTAGCTCCAAGAGATGTGGAAGCCACAATATTTGAGTCTGTTTTGATGAAACCAGATGTTAGTCACATATTAACAGAACCATTTATATACGAAGATGATGAAACTTATATATCTGTAAAGTATGATTGGTCTAATTTAGAAGAGAAAGTAGACTATGTGCTTTCTGATTGGAAAAATATACAAGAACGAATTGTTCATAATACTAGAAAAAAATATGAAGAAAAATATCATATAAATAATTTTGTATTACATTTTTATAATATACTAAAAGACTTGGGAGATGTTACTTCAGAATGAAATTTGCACTAGTAATTGATAGTATAGGAGATGGTAAGACAGAATCTTTTTATGTTAAAAATAATGAAGCTTTTAACTTTAAAACTAACGAACCATATTCACCTGAGAGTTCATTAAATAGCAAGTGTTTTATAAGCACTTATAATTATCCTTGGCTATTTGAAGATGGTTATTTTCTAAATTGGTCTGATTTCAAATACGATTTACCTGATATAGATTTAGATTTAATTTTTGTAGTAAGAGAACGTAGTTTAGCTAGAACTGATGGATTTTATGATGGTTGGTGTGAAGTAGAAAACCTCAGAAATAAATATCCTAATGCTAAAGTAGTAGCATTTTTAAAAGAAATATGGGTTGGTGTTGAGTATGATTATACTGACCCAAGACATCTAGCAAGAATAGATTTTTTAAATGAATGTGATACCGTGTTGATGAATAGACCAGAGGATAAAATTGGAATATTTAAACACCTACAAGACTATGTAGACAAACCTTTTAATTTTGTAGCTCAACCACATAATATGAAATACTTTTATGATAATTTTTATAAACCTAAAGATTTAGTTATATGGGCATATCTGCCATCTCATCCACCTAGGAGAGCTAATACTTATCAGTTTGCATTTGATATGTCTAAGAAATTTAAAATTCCTGCTATTTCTAAACAAAATAATTTACATTTACCATTAGAAACATTTATTAAAAGTTGGTCACCGTGTCTGTTTCATTTTAATTTAGACCCAATTGATTATTATCCTGGAAAACAAGCAGTACATACAGCTAGTGTAGGAACTATAAACATTGGTGGTGTCAATGATAATCATTTTTCATTATACCCAGAAACTGCAACGTGTGATACTAAAATTTTAGAAGAAAGACTTACTGAGTATATAGAGGATGAGAACAAACGAAATGAAGTTATAACTCACGCTTGGGATAAAGCAAATGAAGTTTTTAGTTTTTCTTCTGTTCGAAAACAAATACAAAATATTAAATTTTAATCTGAGAAAAAACGTATATACTTATATACAGTAACACAAGGAAAATAATATGGAAAAGAAAATACTAGTAACAGGTGGAACTGGTATGGTTGGTAAATACTTACAAGATATATTACCAGCTGACCCTAATACTATATACATAGGTTCTAAAGATTGTGATTTAACTGACAGTAGTCAAGTTGATGCAATGTGGAATAAAGTAAGACCAACTAATGTTATACATTTGGGAGCTAAAGTTGGTGGAATAATAGAAAATCTTGCAAGTCCAGCCGATTTTTATAATCAAAATACTCTTTTAAATACAAATGTTTTGATGATGTCAAAGAAATATAATGTAGAAAGATTTACAGCCATACTTAGTACTTGTATGTATCCAGATGTTGTTGAAAATTATCCAATGACAGAAAATGATTTACATTTAGGCCCTCCCGCCAATGCTAATTTTAGTTATGGATTCACAAAGAGGTCTTTATCAGTTGGTATAAATGCATATAATACACAATATAAAACAAAATATAACTATCTTGTACCGTGTAATTTATATGGTGAATATGACCACTTTGATGACCCAGAAAAGTGTCACTTCATTACAGCTTTAATACGAAAAATAATTGATTCAGAAAACGCTGGGAGAAATGAAATAACTTTATTCGGTACAGGTGCCCCACTACGACAATTTATGCACGCTAGTGACTTAGCTAGAACTATAAAGTTAGTAATTGAAAGAGATATTACGGAAAGTTTTAATGTAGCTACACCTGAAGAAAACACAATAAAAGATATGGCAACTATTACATTAGACGCACTAAATAAAAATATGGGTGTCATATTTGATACAGATAAACCAGATGGTCAAATTAGAAAAACTGTTAGTTCTGATAAAATGGAATCCATACTTGGTGATTTTGAATTTACAAAATTAAAAGATGGTGTATTAAAAGTTTATAATAAGGTAATAGAAAAATATGGAAAATAAAATATTCTGGCCTTTAATGAAGGATTGTATAACACAAGACGATAAGAAAGAATTAGTAAATTTTATCAATACGTCTAATAGATTTACAAATGGTATAAAGGTAAAAGAGTTTGAAAAAAAATGGAGTGAGTGGTTAGGTGTTGATTATTCTTTATTTGTGTCATCTGGTAGTACAGCTAATTTACTTTTATTATCAGCTATAATATCAAAGTATAATCTAAAAAGAGGTGATAAGGTGTTAGTGCCGGCTATGACTTGGGTAACTAATATAGCACCTGTTATACAGTTGGGATTAGAACCTATATTTTGTGATACAGAACCAGATACATTTAGTTTCAATACTGAACATTTACAACAGATAGCTAAAAAACATAAAGATATAAAAGTTGTTTTTGTAACACACCTATTTGGTATTCCTGCACAAATTAATAAATTTAAAAAAATCATACCAGATGCCATATACATTGAGGATTGTTGTGAATCACATGGAGCTTTAATTGACGGAGAGAAAATAGGAACTAAAACAGAAGCTTCTACATTTAGTTCATATTTTGGTCACCATATGACTACAGTTGAGGGTGGGTTCGTCAGCACAAACGATAAGACTTTATATGAATTAATGAGAGCTAAAAGAAGTCACGGTTTAGCTAGAGAATGTTCTCCAGAAGTATTTGAAGAATACAAAATAAAATATCCAGACGTAGATAGTAGATTTTTATTTGTTACTGATGGGTTTAATGTTAGAAACACAGAGTTTGGTGCTGTGCTTGGTTTATCTCAATTGAGTAGATTAGATTCTATAATAGAAAGACGAAGAGAAGTTTGTGATAGGTTTGTTTCTATATTACAAAAATATCCTACTGAGTTTCACATGCCTAATTTTGAAGGTAATAGTAGTTTTTCTTTACCATTTATTTTAAAAACTCAAGATTTACGAATTAAACTTCAAAATCATTTAGAAAAAAATGGAATTGAAACAAGACCATTGTGTAGTGGAAATTTATTAAGACAACCATTTTTAGAAGATTATGAGTTAGATTTTGATGGTGAACCTGGTGTAGATTATCTACACTTCAATGGATTTTTTATTGGTAATAACCATTTGGTAACTGATGAAGATATAACAAGGTTAGAGGAATTAATAGATAATTGGTTTACAATAGAAAATTAATATGTTTAAAGAAACTCGTAAACGGTCATTAAGAAAATCTATAGGTTGGAGAGTTGTAGCGTTTAGTAATTCTTGGTTAATATTAACGTTAGGGTTAACTGATACACCACTTTATAATGCATTAATTATGAATTTTACTGGATTACTATATTTTTATATTTATGAAAGAATATGGAATAATTCTCAACTTGGTAAGTACACAGAGGAATAGTTATATGAAAAAGATATTAATAACAGGCGGAGCTGGATATATAGGCACTTCATTAGTTCCTAAACTCTTAGATTTAGGGCACGAAGTTACAGTTTTTGATAATTTAATGGTAGGTGGTAATCAACTATTACCATTCTTTAAATATAAAAATTTTAATTTTATTAAAGGTGATATTAGAAATCTTAAAGAATTAAAAGAATCTGTAAAGGGTAATGATATAATTGTTCATCTAGCAGCTCTTGTTGGATTTCCAGTATGTAAAATGAATCCAGATTTAGCTAAAGAGACTAATGTTCAAGGCACTATTAATTTAATCAAAGCTTGTGATAAAAATCAAATTATTTTCTATGGTTCTACTGGTAGTAATTATGGAGCTGTTACAGATATTTGTACTGAAAGCACTCCATTACATCCTTTAAGTCTTTATGGAGAAACAAAAACAAAAGCTGAAAAGTTACTTATGAAAAGAGGTAACACTATAGCTTATAGATTTGCTACAGCCTTTGGTGTATCCCCCCGTTTAAGATTAGATTTACTTATCAACGACTTTACGTATAAATGTATAAAAGATGGATATTTAGTTGTTTATGAAAAAAATTATATGAGAACGTTCATTCACGTATCTGACATAACTGAATGTTTTGTTTTTGGAATTAAAAATATAGATAAAATGGTTGATAATGTTTTTAATGTTGGTAATGACTCAATGAATCACAGTAAAGAAGACGTGTGTGATATGATTGGTAAGAAAACAGGTGCATTTATACACTACGCTGAGATAGGTGAAGATGCTGATAAAAGAAATTATGTAGTTAGTTATGACAAAATAAAAAAATTAGGTTTTGAAACTAAAATAACTGTTGAAACTGGAATTGACGAAGTAATAAGAGCACTAAAAGTAACAGAATTTAAAAATCAGTATTCAAATGCAAAATATTATTAAAGATAAAATATCATTCGTGGGTCTTGGAAAGTTAGGACTCCCACTATCTACCACTTTTGCTAAAAATGGAGTGGATGTTGTTGGTATAGATACACAACAAACATTAGTAGATAAATTAAATAATGGAGAATTACCATTTTTTGAAGAGGGATTAGAAGAAAATTTAAAATTATCTCGTGACAACATAGAATATAAATCAAGTTATGATGGAATAGTAACCGATACTGATATTACTATAATATTAGTAAATACACAAATAGGAAAAACTTATTCATCTGTGAATGTTAAGTATGTAATAGAAGATATATGTAATGAATTAAAAGATTCAGATAAACCATATCATTTATTTATATTAAGTAGCACTGTTATGCCAGGAGATACACAAGATATCTTTATACCAATGATAGAAAAACTTACAAATAGAAAGTTAAACGAAGGGTTTGGATTTTCATATGTACCAGATATAGTTAAATTAGGTTCAGTAATAAAAGACTTTGAAAATCCTGATGTGGTTATGATTGGAAGTAGTGATGATTATAGTGGTAAAATTACAAGAGAATTATATGAAAATATTCCTACCAATAATCCACCAATACTACAGATGTCATTATTAGAAACAGAAATATCTAAATTTAGTTTGAACGCATATCTTGTCACCAAGATTAGTTTTGCTAATTTCTTATCTAACTTATGTGAAAAAGTTGACGGAGTTAACGTAGATAATGTTACTAATGCTATAGGTTATCATAAACCCATAGGACATTATTTCTTGAAGGGTGGATTGTCATTTGGTGGAACTTGTTTTCCAAGAGACACATCAGCTTTTATTGAACTTTCAGAAAAATTTGGATTGGATGCAAAACAATTAAAAGCTACAGATGAAATAAATAAATATCAACACTCAAATCTACTTAATATTGTTAAGAATATACAAAAAGATAGTATTAGTGTATTAGGTCTATCGTTTAAACCAAATACCCCTGTGATAATTGAATCCCCATCTATTAAGTTAATAGAAAGTTTATTACTTGAGGGTAAAACTGTCAATGTATATGACCCATTATGTATGGACGAGGTAAAAGAAACGTTTGGGGATAAACTAAATTACTTTGATTCTGTTAAAGATTGTTTTGAAGTTGGTGAATTAGTTATTATTGCATTACCATATGATGAGTTTAAAGATATTGATGACACTTGGAAAAGTTTTGATGACCAAGTAATTTTAGATTGTTGGAGACTTTTAGACAAAAACAAATTCAACAACATTTCATATAAATGTTTAGGGAGACAAAGGTAGTATGTTTAGTTATAATGAATATAAAAATATAATTACATTAGTAAAACATAATTTACAAATTATGGATTTCTCTGATGTGAATGAATCAACACCTTGTTTTTGTGTACTAAGACATGATGTAGAGTTTTCAATAGATAGGGCATTAAATATTGCACGTATTGAAGCACACGATTTGGGTGTTAGTTCAACTTATACAGTTCAGTTGAGAAATAATACCTATAATGCTTTATCACAAAAGAATATAGAGTCAATACAAAAGATTAAAGAACTTGGACATAGTATTGGGTTACATCAAAACCCTCCACCAATGGAGGATATGGAACTAATAGAGTATATTCAAAAAGATATTGAAACACTTGAACATTATTATGGGTTTGAAGTAGATAGATATGCATTTCATAGGTGCGGTAGTAATCCAGGAATACTTGAAAAATATGTAGAAGTTCCAAATAAAATCAATTGTTATGCTGAAACATTTTTTCACTATTTTCAAGGAGAAAAACCAAATGGACTAAAAGTTCATTATGTAGCAGATTCAAATCATAAATGGAAATATGGACATCCATTAGATTTAGATTTTAGTAAAGTTAATAAATTACAGTTATTGACACATCCATATTCTTGGACTAAAAAGGGGATACCAAATAATTATAGTAATTACACACTTTTAATAAAAGAAAGAAACGATGAATTAATATCATCTATGAATACAGAAACTAAAACCTTTCCAAAAGAAATATTGGAGAATGTAGGATGAAGAAAAATGTAGTTTTTATGGCGTGTGTAGTCAATAAGGATAGAGTAAATAAATACGGTAATTTTGATTACTTTGATTACTCTATAAAGACTTGGGAATATTGGTGTGAAAAAAATAATTGTGAGTTTGTTTTATTTGATAAACCTTTTATGGAAGACACTAAAAAATATAGAATAAATTGGCAAAAAGAAGTTTTTGTTTTTGATGTGTTAGAAAAAAGAAAAATAGACTATGACCAAATTTTAATCTTAGATAGCACGTGTATGATTAAGTGGAACGCACCAAACTTCTTTGATTTAACTAACCACAAATTTACAGTAACTAAGGATTCAGATAATTTAAGTTGGATATACAATAGCATTCAAGGATACAAAGAGTTTTTTGATGGATATGAATGTGATATAAAAAAATACTTTAATTCAGGTTTTGTAATTTTTAATGAAAATCATAGAGAATTTTTTGAATCTTTCAAGCAACTCTACTTAGATAATGTGGATGAGTTTTGTGAGCTACACGACAAAACAGGCACAGCTGAACAGACTCCACTTAACTATTGGGTTCAGATGAAAGGTATTGATGTAAATTATTTAAATGGTATGTTGTGGAGATGTAGTCACTTGTATAGAAAAGAAATATTAGGCCCTAACTGGCAATTAAATGAAGATAAAACACCATTCTTTATAAAGTATCCGTATGTGTGGATGTTTAGTGGATTTGATAAAGCTAAAAGAGAACCCTGGATGAAAAGTACTTGGGATTTGGTAAAAGATAATTATACAGTTGACGAGACTGAAATTTTATTAAATTCGGTAAGACATAAAGATAATTTCAGAATGTCAACATCAAGAAAATTTAAGAAAGATTTAATAGAATATTTTAGTGAAGATAAATATAAAGAAATGACAATGGTTGAGTTAGGAGCTTGTCACGGCGATACAACAAAGATTTTTAGTAAAATATTTAAAAAAGTTCACGCTGTAGATTGGAAACAAAGTAATATTGATTTAGCTAAAGAGATGTGTAAGGACTCAGATAATATCACGTATCAAGTATCAAATGTAGCTACTGATGATTGGGATTATCCAAACTGTGATGTTGTGTTTATAGATGCTAGCCACGACTATCCTCAAATATTACTTGATATAAAGAAAGCACTTAATTATTTTGATAACCCTATTATTATATTAGATGACCACGGTAATCCAAATAATACAAGTATTAGAAAAGCTATAGATGAAATGGTTAATACAAATAAATTAAAGATAAAAAAATACATCGGTGAAGAATCAGGGTTTTTAACTAAATCTGGTTGGTGTATGAATGATAGAGAAGGAGTTATTTGTACGGTATGAAAATTGCATATACAATGAACGGATTAATTGGTGGATTTACTGGTAAAAACTATGTTGGTTCATCCGATGAAGATTCAAGATTAATTTTAAGATATGTTAGTGATTTAATTGATAAAAATATTAGAGAACACAATGATATAGATATTTTTGTGTTCAGTTGGCATACAAACTTTGAAGATGACTTTAAAAAGTGTTTAAATCCAGTAAAATTAAAATTAGAACCACAGAAAGATTTTGATATACCTGTACACTTATTGGGTAAGAATGATAAGAGAGTTATAGCTCATAAGAGTAGATGGTATGGATATAAAGAGGTTATAAAATTAGTAACTGATTACGAAATAGAAAATAACTTTGAGTATGACTTAGTTCTCAATGCTCGTTTTGATATGTGTTGGAATAAACCAATGAATTTTGACACGACACTTGACCCTAATAAATTTCATATACCATATCATATAGATAGAATGGATTACGGTTGGCCAAATGCACCTGAAATTTTAGACCACATATTCACTTCAAATTCAAAATGGATGAAACATTATGCTACTATGTTTGAACACTTGGATGAATACACTTTACCAGGTCAATGTCCACAATGGAATACTATATCTCATCACTTTTTAATGGTTTGGCATTTAGCTAAACTTGGATTACTATCAGATGATATTATTAGTAAATCATTTAGTTGTTGGACAGATTGGAATCCAAATACAGGTAAAAATGTTAGAGAGGTTGATTATGATATTTTTAGATATAGAAATTTGGATAGAGAAAAAGTATTAAAAGAACTAAAGGGGAAATAAAATATGAATACACCTAAAACTATATTCTGTGATTTAGATGGAACGCTTGTAAAACACTCTGGTGATGTAAGTTTATTAACTTCACCTGATTATGAATTAGAATTATTACCTGGAGTTAAAGATTTCTTAAAACACATTGATTCAAATAGATATTGTTTAGTGATAGCTACAGGTAGAAAAGAAAGTTTAAGAGAACCTACTATTAAACAATTACAAAAAGTTGGTATTTTTTATGATAAATTAATTATGGGTTTTGGGGGTGGTGACCGAATACTTATAAATGATAGAAAACCTAATAGTGATAGAGATACTGCATACGCAATTAATTTAGAACGAGATAAAGGAGTAATTAATGAAAACTATATATAAGCCGTGGGGAAAAGAAGAGTGGTTAGAGTTAAATGATAAATATTGTTATAAAAGAATATACATTAATGCTGGAACAAAAACAAGTTATCAATACCACGAACAGAAATTAGAAACAAATTATATAATTGAAGGTACTGCAGAACTTTGGTTAGAAAATGATGAAGGTGTAGTAGAGAAGAAAATAATGAAGGCTGGTGATTTCTTTACTGTAGAACCACCAAAGAAACATAGAGTCATAGCAATAAGTGATATAATTTTACAAGAAGTTTCTACCCCTGAAGTTGATGATGTGATTAGAATTTCAGATGATTCTGGTAGAGGTAGTGGTAAAATAAAACACGAACATTCCAAACCAGCTTTATGTATATTAACCGCCGGTATGGGTAATAGATTAGAAAATTTATCAGAACATATCAATAAAGGATTATTACCATTAGACAATAAAGCTATTATAACACATATGATAGAAAAGACACCAAAAGAATATGAAATAGTTGTTGCTCTAGGTTATAAGGGTGATATGGTCAGAGAATATTGTCAAGCGGCGCATCCAGAAAGAACATTTAAATTTGTTGAAGTTGATAACTATGAAGGTGTGGGAACAGGGCCAGCCTATTCTATAAACAAATGTAAGGAATATTTACAACGACCCTTTATTTGGGTAACTGCAGATACAATTATATCTGATGAATTACCTATATTAGATAGTAATTGGTTGGGTGTCTATCCAACTGGTATTCCTGAATTATATGCTACAGTTGATGTAGATAAGGATAATGCTATTAGTTTAAAAAATAAAAATAAACAAGGTTATAATAATGCATTTATAGGTTTAGCTAGTGTTTATGATTATGAAACATTTTGGAATGAGTTGGATGTAGATAGTGGTGAGATAGTAAGTGCGTATTACGATTTGAGTAAATATTCAAGTATGAAAGTTAAGAGATTTGATTGGTACGATGTAGGAACTGTTGATAACTATATAAAAGCTAAAAGTATATTTAAAGATAGTAAGGTATATAGTATTCCAAAAGTTAATGGTGAATTTTTATATAAGATTAATAATAAATTTATTAAATTATCCTCAGATAAAAATTTTATAAAAAATAGAATAAATAGAGTTGATGAGTTATCTAATCTAGTACCACCATTAAATTTTACAGGTAAAAATCTATATTCATACGACTGGGTTGATGGTGAAGTATTATATGATTATGAGGATTTGGAAATTTGGAAAAGATTTTTAGATTTTGCTAATAAAAATCTATGGAAGAAAATTAATGTAGATAATAATTTTACAGAAATATGTAAAGAATTTTATTATGATAAAACTATGAGTAGACTAGATATGTTTCTTGATAGTAGAGATGATTCATTTGAGAAAGAACATATAGTTAATACTATTAAAACGAATACTATTGATAAATTATTAAAAAACTTTGATTGGGATAGAATTTATGACGGTATTCCTACAAAAGTATTTCATGGAGACTTTCATTTAGACCACGTAGTATATAATGGTACTGATAAATTTCATCTGTTAGATTGGAGACAAGATTTCGCTGGAGGTAATGTGGGTGATGTTTATTATGATTTATCTAAAATGTATGGTGGGATTTTAATGTCATATAAATTAATAAAAGATAGTAGTAATTTTTATTGTCATGTTGATGGTGAAGTTGTGGAGTATAAATATAAATCAGAACTTATATTGAATAAGTTCAAACCTATTTATGAGAATTGGATTACAAAAAATGGTTATGATTTGGATAAGGTTAAGTTAATAACAACTTTAATATTTTTGAATATGGCTCCATTACATGAAAAAGAATTTGGTGATTTATTATTTTTTAAGTCAAAAGAAATGCTACAAGAATTAAATGGTTAATAAAGATACTAAAATATACGGTTCGTTTTCGTCTAATCCAGGGAATAATGGTTGTGTTTTTTTTAATGGAAAATTTCAAGAACTCAATATAAATGCTATATATAAATCTTTTTATTCAGATGATATTAAAAAATCTATAGGAGCGGTAAAGAGTCTTGATATAAAAGGATTCGCTTTAAGTATGCCATTTAAGATTGAAGCATTAGATTATGTTGATGAAGTAGAAGATTCAGCAAGAAAGATTGGTTCTATTAACACGGTAGTAAACAAAGATGGTTATTTAAAGGGATATAATACAGATTGGGTTGGTGTAAAAAAATATTTTGAAATAAGAAGATTTGATTCAATATATATTATAGGTAATGGTGGTTTTAGTAAAGCAGTTCAATACACGTGTGATGTTATGGGTATTGGATTTGAGGTTATTACACGAGAAAATTGGAATATAATAGAAGAACTTGAAGATAAAATTATTTTTAATGCAACACCTGTTGATGTAAATACTGATAATTTTTTAATAGATGGTAGACCACATACAGATGCCGGAAGAGAGATTGCATTATATCAGGCAAAAGAACAGTTTAAAATTTATACAGGAGTAAAAATTGATTAAATATTTTATCGGGCCAATGAGTAAAAACGTAGTTGATACTATTTTAGAATTGGGAAGTAACGAGATAGGATTCATACCATCAAGAAGACAAGTTGATTACATTGGTGGTTATGTAAATAACTGGACAACAAAAGAATTTTCTGAATATGTTAATGGTAGAGTTGTTATTGAAAGAGACCACGGTGGTGTTGGTCAAGGTTATGAATTTGATGATGGATTACAATCATTTAAACAAGATGCAAAACATTTAGATATTATACACATAGACCCGTGGAAATGTTGTCCAGCGTTAACTGTGGGATTACAAGAAACCATTAATTGTATATATTATATAGATAGTATATCAGGGTCTAAGACGGTTAAATACGAAGTTGGAACAGAAGAATCAATTAGAAGGTTTGAAGTTGAAGAATTAGAACAGTTATTACAAGGTTTAAAAAATTCATTAAGGCCCACACTATTTGACAGAATAGAATATGCTGTTGTACAATCAGGTGTAGGATTAGATTTGGGAAAACAAAAAAACACTGGCACTTTTAATCCAAAAAGGTTAGAAGATATGGTAAAGGTTTGTAAAAAGTTTGGTAAGAAGAGTAAGGAACATAACGGAGATTATTTATCAAGTAAAGAATATAAAGATAGATTTGATTTAGGATTAGATTCAATTAATATAGCACCAGAGTTTGGACAATTAGAGACCCTTGTTTATTTAGACAACGGTGATACTAAATTCATAGATAAATGGTATAAAATTTGTTATGATTCAAAGAGATGGGAAAAGTGGGTTAGTAAAGATTTTATACCCAAAGATAATAAAGAAGAGTTAATAAAAATATGTGGACATTATGTGTTATCAGATGAACAATTTAAATCTATTGCACCAAATATTGATGATAAAATTAAAAAAACAATTAATAATAAATTATTGGAGTTGTTGAGTTAAAATGAATAAAATAAATAAAAAATTTGCATGGATAGTTGACGCTACTTCGGTAGAATCTTGGTATGTACAGAATGATGAAGCTATAACCTTAAAAGATGATACACCATTTATTAACCCAACATTTAGTTCTGATAGTAAAGATGGTGGTTCTTTTTTGTTTAATTGGCAATTTCCATTTATGTTTGAAGAGGGTTATTTTTTAAATTGGTGTGAACATTTAGACGATGAAAAAGAATTGCCAGACGTTGATTTTGATATTATTTTTGTATCGATTCGTAAAAAATATGAAATGTGTACTGTAGAGAAATTGAGAAAAAAATATCCTAATGCTAAAATAGCTGGATATATAAAAGAACTTTGGCAACCAGGTCAAGAATTTCTTACTTTTGAGTATCCACTTTATTTAAAACAAATAGAATTTTTAAAACAATGTGATTCTGTTCTTTTATATAACATGGAAATGGGTGTGTTCAGACATATGCAAGAACAAGTTGGAACTGAATTTAATATTATAAATATGCCAATGGGTGTTGATTATTTTTATAAAAATTTTTATAAACAAAAAAGAGAACTTTCTTTATTTTGTTATTTACCACCAATACATAATAGAAGAAGTAATACAGAACAATTTTCAAGATATATTTCAGAAAAATATAATATAAAATATATTGATAGAGATGTTGAAGCTTATAGAACACAATCACAAAGTAATCCAGTTAGTAGGTTACCTGATTTTATAAATAAATGGTCTAGTTGTGTGTTTCATATTAACCTTGACCCAGATTGTAATATGCCTGGTAGTCAAGCTATGCAGTGTGCAGCATTAGGAGTTATTAATATTGGTGGATT
>ENA-ORXF01001033-ORXF01001033.1-marine-metagenome-genome-assembly--contig:-NODE-1033-length-18711-cov-6.267897_pt1 | contig 18711 bp, 16 predicted proteins | sample MGYA00237864_ERZ511476 | MGnify/ENA primary metagenome ERZ511476 (study PRJEB26306, sample SAMN06343908) | marine metagenome | isolation source: coastal waters | place: Atlantic Ocean: West Antarctic... | reverse complement strand
TTGGTCCCATAGCTCAGCTGGTTAGAGCATCTGACTCATAATCAGAGGGTCCTTGGTTCGAGCCCAAGTGGGACCACCAGTAACAAGAAGCCTTACAGAGATGTAGGGCTTTTTTTTGTTCATACAGGTACTAATTTAGGTCCAACATTTTCAAAATTCTACTTACATTTGAGACATGTTAAAATCATCAGAGGACATCGCGTTTGCTTTTTTTGAATCTCTTATTATAGAACCTAAAGGGATTAATAATTTCAAAGAGGTGTTTTTCGGAGGAATAGAAGAGTCATTTATAGCTACTTATAGGTGTGACAAAAATCCTGATGTAATACATGTTAATGATTTTGATGATTATGGAAATTCAATAAAAGACCAATTCAACTTCAATAAATTTCTAGAGCTTCGTTTAGTTAAAGAAAAAAACATATCAAAAGGCTATATAAAATCAAGAGCTTCAAAAATATTATCTAATACTGTCCAGAATACTACATTTTTTAACTTTACAGAAAACATCTTAATAGACTTGAATAAGAGGTCTAATATTATGCGTCATTTATCTATAAATGATACTATCGTAGATCTTATGAAGTTTTATTATTCTGGGTATAGTAAGTATCATAACTTTTCTAAAGAATATTTAGACATACTTTCTGTATACCGAAAAGTTAGCAAAAAAGATAAAACACTTTTATCTTTTAACTGGAGGGATGAAAACAAACAAAAAGAAATAGAGTATCTCTACAATTCTTTAGTGAATGCGGAACCACCATTTATTAATGCATCACTTCAAACTTTTCATAAAGCTTTTACGAATCAAAAATTAGAGGAAGATGAGACTATAAAATGGTTGTGTAAAAGTGTTAAAAATAAAAAAATTATCTCTCAAGTCTCTCTAGTACATCTTTTAAATGGATTATTCAGCAGAGGTTTTATTACGTCAGACTTAAATGATTTTAATAAAACGGTAGAAAATATATTTAGTTCACCTAACGGAGTGAAGCTAAAAAACATAAAAGTCACTAAAAAAGAAACATCTAAGAACCCCTCACGCATCCAAGAAATAAAGGCTATTTTAGATAGCTTATCTAAGATAGCCTAACCTTTTTATAGCCTAACCAATTGAGGTGAGGCTATCAGTTTAACAAACAATACTTCCTAATTTTGCTCCAGAATTGTTCAAACTATCAGTTGTAATAATTCTTCGAGTTTTTAAAGTAATGGATTAATTATTCTGTAAAACATTACAGATCGCCATTAAAGAGTTTTCTAATTTAAAACATATTTATTTATGGAAATAGAATTAAAACTTCAAGAGGTTATTGCTTTGTTGGAAAATCAAAAAATACAACAAAAAACGTACTTAACTTTCCAAGAAGCATTAGCTTATTTAAATGTCAGCAAGTCATTTCTTTATAAGCTTACATCAAGTAACAGTATCACATTTTTAAAACCTAGAGGTAAATTAATTTATTTTAGGAGATCTGATTTAGAGGATTGGATTTCACAAAATGAAATTAAAAGTTTCAAGACTTCTGAAGAGGACACAAACAATTACCTAAACAAAAGTAGCGATGGAGAAATTTAATTTAAAATTGATTTTTACCTGTCAAAACAAATCAGTCATTACAAACCAAAAAAGAATACCGCGTTTTCAAATTACAAATAACACAGAATTAAATAATATTGAAAATGGAAGACAAATATTTTAAAAAAGAAATTTATGACAATTTACCAGACATACTTAAATCTTTAGTAAGTGAATTTAGTGAACGAGAAAAAGATGTCGTACTGCTATCATGTATAGGGGTTTTAAGTAATTGCATGCCTAATGTGATGGGTTACTATGATAAGAAAAAACATTTTCCACACCTGTACACGATGGTTATTGCACCGCCAGCATCAGGAAAGGGAAGTATGGGTTACTCTTCAATCTTAATTGAGAAAATCCATCAACATGAACTTAATAAAAGCAGAGTTAATATTAAAAACTGGGGGAAAGAAAAAATTGGAAAACGTCCTAGTTTAGATGTCAAGATTTTACCAGGAAATGTAAGCTCAGCTAAGTTTTACAGTCATATGAAGGACAACGAACATGGTCTTTTAATCTTTGAGTCAGAAGCAGATTCAATTTCAAATATGTTGAAGCAAGATTGGGGTAATTTTTCAGACATTCTTAGAAAAGCATATCATCACGAAAAAATATCTATCAGTAGAGAAATTGATGATAAGTTCATTGAAATTGGATTACCTAAGCTATCAATGGTGATTTCAGGGACTCCAGGACAGGTTAAACCATTAGTGATGTCTACAGAAAATGGTTTATTTAGCAGGTTCCTCTATTACTATTTTGATGACGGTATTGAATGGAAAGATGTAACACCTACTGATAACTTTACAGACTATACATCCGTATTTAAAAACTCTAGTGAGAGTATCTACGAACTGTATGTAGAGCTAGAAAAGATGGAGCAACCAGTAGAATTTCAATTTACAGATGAACAGTGGAAAAAATTAAATTGCACACTAAAAAAAGCAACCACTATATTTTCAGAAAACGGTTTGTCATCATTAGTTTCAAGTGTTTTTAGAAGTGGTTTAAATCTTTTTAGAATTGCAATGATTTTATCTGTTTTAAGAAATATTAACACCATAACAGATAATCAAAAATTAATCTGTGCTGATGTAGATTTTGAAACTGCACATTCCATTATTAAATATCTTTTAGACCACGTAATACTTGTTTCAGAAATATTTGAAAAGGATAAATTTGGGTTATCTGTTTATGAATTAAACATACTATCTAGTTTGCCTAAAAACTTCAAGAGAGAGCAAGCAGTGAAGATCGGTAAAAACTTAGACGTTAAGACTAGGACAATGGATACTTACCTAAATAAGTGGAAAACGAAAAAAGCTCTTAAAATAGTTAAACCCGGGTATTATGAAAAACAATTTAAATAAACGTAAACCTTGCAAAGTTTGCAAACGTTGCAATAATAAAATAAAGAGATATGATTACAATTTTATTAAGAAGTAAGAAATCGGCTAATGGCGAGCAACCAATAGTTTTAAGGATAACAAAAGATAGAGCATCTAAAATTATTTCACTAGGAATTAATTGTTCAAGCGCACACTGGAAATCTGGAGAAATAACAAAAAAACATCCAAATGCTTCAGTGAAAAACAGAATAATACTAAAGAAAAAAGAAGAGGCTTTAAAAATAATAGATGAATTTAATCTTGAAGGAATTGATTTTACCCTCAATCAGTTTGAAGCAAAGTTTAGAGGTAAGAAATCTTCAAAAGTTACGGTAGCAGAATTTTGGATAGAAAAGGTTTCAGATTTAAACAAAGCTGGAAGAACAGGAAATGCAAGAGCCTATAAAGACGTTTTTAATTCGTTCTTTAAATTTCATAAAAACAAGAATTTAGTGTTTAGAGAAATCACACCTACTTTACTAGATAAATATGAAACCTATTTAAGAAGCAAAAGTAATACTGATGGTGGTATTGGAGTAAAAATGCGAGAATTAAGAGCTCTATTTAATGACGCGATTAAAAAAGGAGTTGTTGATGAAAAATACTATCCGTTTAAGATTTATAAAGTTTCAAAATTAAAAGGCAAAGGAATTAAAAAGGCATTAACAAGAGATGAAATGAAATTAATGGAAGCTCTAAATACTGATGAAAATCCTCATTTGATTGATGCAAAAAACTATATGTTATTTAGTTATTATATGGGAGGAATGAACTTTGTAGATGTAATGAAATTAAAGTGGGAGAACATACAAGGAGACAGAGTTTTATACATCCGTTCTAAAACTAAAGGAAGGTTTTCAGTAAAAATGTTAGCTCCCGTAAAGAAAGTGATAGCCTATTACAAAGCTCAAAATAGAGTAACAGACTATGTGTTTCCAATCTTATTAAAAGATAATTTAACACCTATGCAGATAGAGAACAGAAAACACAAAACTTTGAGTAAATTTAATCAACAACTCAAAGAGATTGCTAAGGTTCAAGGAGTAGAACAAAATGTTACTTCTTATGTTATCAGACATAGTTTTGCTACCAATTTAAAGTTTGCAGGAATCTCTGCAGATTTAATAGGAGAATCTATGGGGCATCATGATGTGAGTGTTACAAAAGCTTATCTAAAGGAATTTGATGATGAAGTTATAGATAATGCAATGAACAAGCTGCTCGAAGAACCCAAGTTGAAATACGCTTCATAAAAAGTTTTACTAAAAAAGGCTCTCATCTAAATGAGGGTCTTTTTCATTATAAACTGAATCTATTCAGATTCAACTTAAAAATAATTCAATTTAATATGAACCTTCAAAAACTTAAGAATATGGAATTAAGACAATCAGAAAGAAAACAAGCAAAAATTAAAATGGCTTTGCAAGGAAGTAGTGGCTGTGGAAAGAGTTTAAGTGCTCTTTTACTAGCAAAAGGACTATCTAGTGATAATCTATCCAAAGTCGCTATTATAGACACAGAAAATGGTTCAGCAGACCTTTATGCTCATATTGGTAACTATAATGTATTGGCATTGCAACCACCTTTTACGCCAGAAAAATATATAGAAGCTATTGAGATCTGTGAAAAGGCAGGAATGGAAGTTATTATTCTAGATTCTATCTCGCAAGTTTGGGACGAATTGTTAGATTTTCATTCAAAGTTGCCAGGAAACAGTTTTGCTAATTGGAGCAAAGTAACTCCAAGGCAGAAAGCATTTATCAACAAGATTTTACAGGCAGATGCTCATGTTATAGCTACGATGAGAACAAAACAAGATTATGTGCTACAACAGAAAAACGGAAAGTATGTTCCTGAAAAGGTAGGCTTAAAAGCAGTGCAAAGAGATGATGTCTCTTATGAGTTTACGATTGTATTTGATGTGGATATCAAACACTTTGCGATAGCAAGTAAGGATAGAACGAACCTGTTTTCTGGAAAACCAGAGTTCATCATAAATACAGCAACAGGAAAAAGAATTTTAGATTGGTGTACTTCGCCTATAAAAGAGCAAGATGTAAAGCAGAAGATAGAAGAGTGCTTAGCCGTAAGTCAATTGATGGCTTTGTACAAAGAGTATCCTAGTTTTCAACTTCCATTGAAGGGGTTGTACCAAACTAAAAAAGATCAGTTAGAACAATTAGTTAAACCAGAAAACTTCTCACAAAATGGAAATCATACCAGTAGTAGAGTATCGTAGTAGGCAAAGTAATGGAGTATTTAATTTACCTGAAGGTGAGTTACAAAACATGCCTCCTTTAGAAATACCTTCAGAAAATAAAGGATATCAACAGAATCCATTTTTAGAGGCGAACACAAAAGAGGTCAGTCTTTCGACGTTAAAGAATGATTGCATTATACCTGTTTTCAGTAAGGATAACGAAAAGACGTTAGCACATCAAGAGTTTATAGAGATAGCACAAAATTGTGTACGTAAAGTATTTTCTCATCATATCATTGATGTACCCGAGGTAAGAGTATCTCATCAAATCAAAGGCAGAACAGCAGATGCTATTTACAAGCCAGTAAAAGAGTTGTTAGACCATGAGAAGACTCAGTATTTTGAAAGGATGGCATTCATCATTAGAATTCCATCTATTACAGAAAGTATCAATGGGAATGAGGTTGCTTTGACTGTTGGTGGAGTGCGATCTTACAATCAAGAAAACTTGTATAATAAAAAGTCTTTTGAAAAGTTTAAATTTTTTATAGGTTTTCAAAATATGGTGTGCTGCAATTTATGTATTTCAACAGATGGCTATCAAGATGATATGCGAGTGGGAAACTATACTGAATTGGAGTCTAAAATTTTAGAGTTGATTCAAGGGTACAATGCTCAAAGTCATTTGCAAGAAATGAAGTTGTTGTCTCAACAGAATTTAACAGAACATCAATTTGCTCAGCTTATAGGTAGGGCAAGGCTATATAATTTTTTACCTAAAGAAGATAAAACTTTAATACCAGAACTACTACTCAACGATGGTCAGATTTCTACAGTTGCTAAAGACTATTATCTCGATGAAAGTTTCTGCAGAAACACCAATGGAGACATTAATTTATGGAATGTTTATAATCTTTTCACAGGAGCTAATAAGAGCTCTTACATAGACTCTTTTCTATCAAGAAACGTGAATGCTTTTGATTTTTCAAAAGGATTGGCGAGCGCTATCAATGGAGATTCTAACCACCATTGGTTTTTGAGTTGAGTGATTCCTAGCCTCTATAAATAGAGGTTAGGTTTTTTAACTTCATACCATAAAAAAACTCAGAGCAAGTCTGAGTTTTGTGTTTTATTCTTTTTAAGTGCAGAAACTAAAGCATAAATGAATAGTAGTGCACTGAGCTGCAAATGTACAAAAAGTTATTTATAATTTATCTTATCAACAATAATTTCTTTTACAGCAGGGTTGATAGAGTTTTTAGTAAGCAAATCATCTATATCTTTAAGAAAATCATTTTTTCTATTCATAGATATATTCTCTAAAAAATATGCAATAACTTTTATACAAGCATCAAGAGAACTCCTATCACTACCTTTAAAATCTATGCCAGGAACAACTGAAAGCCCTCTAGGGGTTTTAAAATCATATAAAACATCACCATGAGAACAAACATTTCTAATGAGAACTACTGTACTCATTAAGTTTTCAAATTTGCTAGGGTTTAAAACTCCAAAGCTTTGTGAAACCCTTTTTTTAATATCTACATCTCTAACATTTTTAAATAAGTTTAGTAAAACACCAAAAGTAAAAAATTCTAAAGTTTTCCATGCAGGAGCATAATCTTCTCCAGAATTATTTAAATGATGTTTCTTAAGTGTTTTATTGTTAGTTATAAATTCCTCTGTGTAAACTCTGTTTAACATACTTTTTCTGAAAGGAAAAGTAGTGTTGTGGATAAAGTAATCAAATACTATTGTGTCATCTGCAAACCAAGCAGGAGAGTCTTTAAATTTATTAGAAACATAGTAAACCACTTTAGTTCTAAAATGTATTTCTATTCTGTTTAAATACTTTAATAAAAGATGTCTTAAATCTACATCTAAATAGTACAAAGCAATAACATCAGAAAGCTTACTTTCTGGAGCAAAATTATGGTCTTTATCTATTTCAAAATGGTGCCAGTAAAAACCAAGTCTGTAGTAACCTATATCTAATAAAAAATCTTTTATATCATCTTCAGAATAGTCAAGATTTAATCCTCTTTCTTTTAAAGTTTCAATTTGAATTTTTGTATTGGTTGCTTTATCCCCCATTATTATACTTTTTCAAACCTATTAACTAAATTTTGAAAACTAGAGGTCTTATCAACTTGGTCATGTGGTATTAATAGATAACGCCATGTCTTACCATTATTTTTACTGGTAAAATCATTAGCATACTGGCAGTATTTTAAAGCAGCTTTCATTTTTAAGAGTACCTCTTCAGTATCGACATCTTTAGCTCTTTTAGGTTCACACATGAAAATAGAGTCTTCTGTTTCTACAATAAAATCTGGCTCATATTTACTAGATTTTTCACCCCAATAGATTCTAAACTGATTAGCTGCTGGTCTCAACCATTTTAATACTGAGGTATCATTCTCTATTACAAAGGAAAAATCTTTTTCTGTATTAGAGTCAAATTTATAAGCCTGGTGACATGATTTTTCAAAACCTCTAAACACATATTTTGGGACTAAACTTAAAGGTGTTATGATATCAGTATAGTGTTTATAAGTGTTAACCTTATCTGCATTAAAGTTCCAATCTTCAATTTTTACAAAAGGTAAAATTGTTGGTGGTACATAATCTGGATTACTCATTTTAAAATGCCCTTTCAATTGATCATAAATTTTCCCTGCAATTACTTTTCTGTATTGTCTTATTAATATAGGCAGTTCCTTTTTAGAAGAAAGGTTTTCTGATAGTTTCTCTAAAGCTTGAGAAACTAATTTATGCAGTAGGTCTGCGCTTTCATCGTAATCTATTTCTGGAAAATTAATAAGCTCTGCTATAACTTGATTTACTGGAGTTTCATTTACAAAAGCTCCTTGTTTTACACCAAGAGTATCAATATTAGACTGGTCTTTTAAATCCATTCTAAGAATTTCCTCTTGCATGATGTTTAGATCAAAACCTTTATGAATATCTAAGTCAAAATCTTCAAACCAAGTTTCTACCTCTTCTAGAACTAAATCCATTCTAGGTATTTCAATAATTTGACTTTTAAAATTTGCGACTACTTCATCATACTGAGCTTCAACTTCGGCAACTATTTGAGGTAAAAAAATGTTTTGCTGACCCCTAGAATAAGTATCTTTTATTTTTTGTAATGCTTTTTGTTTTACTTCTGGTTTAGATAAATCATTAACACTATTTACACCTTCGCTAGAAGAGAAAGTAGGTATTGCATTTACGATTGCTTTCTTAGCCTCTAAAGCATGAGTTAATTCTAATTTTCTCTCAGGATTAACTACATCATTTATTTTAGCTTGTTCCCTTCTTATTTCTGCATTAATTTTAGTTTCAGAAGTAACAATTATAGAAGTAGTTTTTAAATCTTCTTCATCTAGTTCTATGTAGGAAAATTTGTTTAATACAGAATCTGGATTTTTAGCTTCTTCTATAACTCTGTTAAAATTATCATGTGCTAAAACAGTTAACTTATCAACTTTATCAACTCCTGTTCTTTTTCCATTGTAGGGTAACCTTAATCCTCTACCAATAGTTTGCTCAATTAATACAGAAGCATTTGCTGCTCTTAATGGAACTATAGTGTAAAGGTTGGTAACATCCCAACCTTCCTTTAGCATGTTTACGTGTATTACAATTTCAATCTCATTATCTGGGCTTTCTAATGATAGAAATTGTCTTTCTATCTCCTCCACTTTTTTCGTTGAAGAATCTATTTGTAAAACTCTACCTTCATATTTTGCATTATAAAAAGCATTAGAGCTTATGTATTCATAAACTTCAGCTGCATGATTAATGTCTTTACATACCACCAAGATAAATGGTTTTACTAATGGTACATTGTTATTTCTAGCGTATAGTTCTAATTCATTTTTAGTGTCTTCGTGAACGGAAATAGCATCTTCTAATTTAAACTGTTCTATTTCTTTAGGAGTTAAATTTTTCTTATCAAAATCCTTACGAGTAGCTATTGCAGGTGCTTTTACATATTTACCATCTTCTAAAGCTTGGGCTAAATTGTATTCATACACTACATTTTTAAAAGCTTTACCTTTTTCGTCTATAGGTGTGGCAGTAAGCTCTAAACCTAAAATAGGTTTTAGCTCGTTAATAGCTTTTTTAGAAGCATCAGCATGATACCTGTGAGCTTCATCCATCAAAATAACTAAATCATCCAGTCCAGCAAGGTAGTCCCAATAGGACTGTCCTAAGTACTCAGATAACCTTTTCATTTTAGGTGGCTTACCAAGATTATCTTTTCCCCTTCCTACCTTGTTATCTGAATTAAATTTAGAGATGTTAAAGATGTTAATTCGAATTTCCTGGTCTCCAAATAAGTTCCCTTTTTCAGCATAATTATCTCCATTAATAATAACAGGTCTGTTGGTCACAAATTCACTAATACCTTTGAAAACATATTTCTTATAATTAGGGTTTCCAAAGTCTTCAATTAGTTTATCATAAATAGTTAAGTTTGGAGCTAGTATAAAAAAATTACGAATCCCTTTTTTTAAGTATAGATAGGTAATGAAAGCACCCATTAATCTTGTTTTACCAACACCTGTTGCTATAGAAAAGCAAAGGGAAACAAAATCTCTTTCAAAGTCTTTACAACTTGGATAATGTTGCTTTACTTTATCTAATTCTACTTTTAAATCAACTTCTTTTTTCAACTCTAACTCTTCCGCTAAATAAGCAACTAATTGCAAAGAATCTCTTAAAGGGTCTCTTAATGACAGTCTATTATTTATTCTATTAACAATAGTTTCTACACTTGGGTTCGCTTGCTCTAAAATATAATCTCTAGTACTATTGTTCATCTCCTAATTCTTCTCCGGTTAATACAGGTGGATTTATGATATTCAAACTATAATCATCTTTACCAAACTCACATTTACCTAATAGCATTTTAGGAATCTTTTTTAGTACAATGTTTTTAAATTTATTATTGCACTCTGGTTGAAACTTTTTAGCACAGATAAGTAAGCTCTCTCCTTCTAGTAGTTGGTCTTGCAGTTGGTCTAATAACTCTACAGTAACAAACTGTGTAGTTGTAAAAATAAAATCTTGTTCAACACTATAACCTTGTTTCCAATAAGTGTCTTTGCTAGGAGCATAACTAAAACCTTCTTGTTTTGACATTGCAGCTGCCAACATATCAGGATTGTATTCTTTACTAATTACCCAATTATCATATTTGTCCTTATTAAGTAAACTAGGAGCTAGTTCATAAAACTTGAAACCTCCTCCTTTTTGCCATTTGAACATTTCTGAGACACCGCTGCAATCATTACCTATTACAATATTTTTTAATCTTTCATGTGAATGAGAGTATGCATGGTCTCCCATTTCAATTCCTATCCATCTTCTATTCATTTTATGAGCTACAGCAGCTGTAGTTCCCGAGCCTAGAAAAGAATCCATAACTAAATCATTTTCTTTAGTAAATAGTTTTAAAAATCTAGCAACAAGTCTTTCTGGTTTTTTCCCAGCAGGAAATGAATTACCCCCCTCATTCTGTGTGTTTTGAAAATCAATATCTGTCCAGAAATCACAAAGTAATGTTGCAAGGTCAAGACTTTCATCTTCTAAATTATTTAATGAATTTTCTAAAAAGACAAATCTTCTTCCATTTAAAGCAAAATTTTCTACTCCTTCTGAATCTAAGTATGTTAGAATTACTTTAGGGTTAGCTTTTGATTTTGCTTTCTCATCTGAAGGCATTGTGGGCTGTGTTTGAAAAATTTTATCTTTATTTTTTAAATAAAACTGTTTGAATTTTTTATTGTTGATGTCTAAAGATTTTAAAGAAACACTACTCTTTATAATATCTTCCTCCAATAAAATATCAATTAAATTTTTAATTTCTTTAGTTTTTCTATTAAAATATTTTGAATAATGACTATCCCACTTAGGTCTTGGAGTATATTGAGGATTAACAGTTACGTTTTTAGTCTTTTTATAAACTAAAACTAAATCTTTTTGCTTTATAATAGTTTTATCTCTATGAGCAGTTTTTAAACCTGAAGGAGTGGAGGATTTTACTGCTATTGATGATACAAACATATTTCTACCAAATATTTCATCACAGATTACTTTAGCATAGAATACCTCTTGATCATCCAGATGTAAACAGAAGATTCCGTCATTAGAAAGTAAATTATGTAATAAGCTTATCCTTTGATGCATTAAATCTAACCATATGGAATGCTCTAAGTTATCATCATAATGTTCAAAGGCATTACCCGTATTATAAGGTGGGTCTATATAGATGCATTTTACTTTACCCGCATAATCTTGTTCTAGTGCTTTTAGCGCTAAAAGATTGTCACCATGTATCAGTAGGTTTTCAGAATTAGGGTCTCCGCAACTGTATTCTGAGTTTTCTATCAATATTCTAGGTTCTAGAGTTGGTTGTTCTCCTTTTCCTATCCAAGTTAATTCTAGTTTCTGTTGTTTTTTGCTTGCCATACTCTTATATCAATTCCCACTCAATGGTAAATAATTCTTTTTCTTCTATTTTTTGTGATAAACGCTCTTCTATATTACTTAATACATTATCTTTTTTGTCATCTATTTGATCTTGTGCTTCAAACAAATGTTTTCTTTTCTCATTACGTTTTTTCTCTAGTTCTTTAATAGCTCTTTGTTCTTTCACTTTAGTTTGTAAATCTAAGGTTTTTCTAGCTTCTGCTTTGCGTAGTTTTATTTCTGCATCTATATCTCTAATTTCTTTTTCTAGGCTAATTTTCATGTCATCTGCCCATTTGTCTAACTTGTCATACTCCTGGTCAAAGAAGGCTGCGTTACGTTGTAAATTATCTTCCAAAACATCTTGTTTCTGCACTTTAAAAACTTCTTTTAATCCTTTGTCTATCTCATTAGATAAAGTAATTGTATGGTCTTTTTTTGCAGGGAGACTAAACATTTTTTTAGCAATATCGCTGTCTATTGTACTTCCATTACTATCTATAGTTTGAAACAATAGATAATCTTCCTCTTCAAAAGATAAGATACTTAATTGGGTAACTCTTAATGTGCCTTTAGCACCAACGTAGTCTTCTAAAACTGCTATGTTTTTAGGAAAATTAGAGTAGTCAAAAATTACTTTTTGCTGCTCTAATGCTTTGGTTTTACAAGCTTCTACTATTTGTTTTGCTAGTGGATGCCCTATCCTGTATAGATTGGCATTATGATCAAGCTCTTGCTGAGATTTTTTAATAGAATCCCCACTTTTCAGAAGTTGATAAGGACCTTCATTAATTTTAAATTGTGGAAATGGGTTCTTTTTTAGTCTAAAAATATCTTTATTAAAATCAAACTCGGCATACCCATTTAAGTAGTGTTTAGTAACAGCCCATAACCAGTTTTCATATTGGTTTAAGTAGCTTTTACCTTTTTCTAAGTTTACTTTTAACTTTTGGTGTACTTCATCATCAAAATGCTCTAATAACTGCTCTCTAGTTTCATCAATTCTAGTGTTAATACTATCATCCATTTCATGCTGGAGTGCATCAAAGGCATTTTTTATTTCTGAAGGTTGTCTGCATTCCTGATATATTTGAGCAATTCTTTTTTCAAAGTCTACACCAGAACTAATACTACCTAAAACTTCATCAGAAGCCCCAAAAACTCCACTAAATAGTTGAAATTTTTGATCTAGTAACTCATAGACTCTTTGGTCTGCTTCATTAGATTGGTTTATGAAATTAATAACTACAACATCATGCTTTTGTCCATAGCGATGAACTCTACCAATTCTTTGCTCAATTCTTTGAGGATTCCAAGGCATATCATAATTTACCAATAAAGAGCAGAATTGTAGATTGATTCCCTCTGCAGCAGCTTCTGTAGCAATTAAAATAGTACTTGTATTTTTAAAGTTATCTATAATAGCTTGCCTTATATCAGCAGCTCTTGCCCCTGTAATTCTATCTGTACCTTTATGCTCTTCTATCCAATCTTTATAAATTTGTTTTGATTTAGTATCAGTATTAGAGCCATTAAACAATACGATTTTGTCTGCATAACCATTGCAAGACAAATGGTCTAATAAATATTGCTGTGTTCTTCTAGATTCTGTAAAGATGATAGCTTTTTCATTAGCACGAAGTTCTTTCAGTTTTTCAAATCCTTTAGTTAGCGCAGTAAGTAATTTTTCTCCTTTAGAATTCCTCTTAATAGATATCGCTAGTTCTTTAAAAGTTGAAACATTGTCTAACTCTAGTTGTACCTCAGCTAACTCTTCATCAGTTAACAATTCAAAAGAATTTAACTCTTCATCTCCCCATTCATCTTCTAATTCATCAATAGTTTCAAATTCTTTACCTAATTCTACTTTTTTATTTAAGTTTTTTTGGTCTGCTAAAATTGCTTTTAACTTATTTTCAAGTGCTTCTAAAGTCCCTGAAATAGCATAGGTAGAAGATGCTAATAATTTCCTCAAAATTAAGGTCATTAACTGTCTCTGACTATTTGGTAAAGCATACAATTTAGGGGTTTGTAAATACTCTGAAACTAAATCATATAAAGTCTTTTCATCTTGAAAAGGAAAGTACTCTTCAACAAGAGCAATTCTGTTAGTATAATTTATATACTCTAAAACTTGTCTTCTTAAAGTTCTTTTACAAACTGGTTTTAAGCGTTCTTTTAACTCTAAAAAAGAATCTTCGGTAGTAATTTTCCCAAACTGTGTTTTAAAACTTTTTAAATCTCCAAAAGCGTATTCATCAATAAAACTAACCAAACCATACAATTCTAAAATGGAGTTTTGTAGTGGAGTTGCAGTTAATAATATTTTTGGTGCATGCTGTATTGCAGATTTTATAGCATTAGCAATTTTATTTTTAGGCTTGTAAACATTTCTTAATCTATGGGCTTCATCGATGATAACCAAGTCCCAATCTATCATTCTTACAAACTCTTCCTTAGACCTGATGAACTGAAAAGAGGCTAGTATTATCTCTTCTTGTTCAAATGGATTTCTTTTACCTAGTTTTTTTTGTTTATTAAAAAACTTAGATTCCATTACTAAAGATGGAATAAAAAATTTATCAGAAAGTTCTTGATTCCATTGTTTTCTTAAACTTGCAGGACAAATTATAAGTAGTTTTCTTTTTCTTTCTGCCCATTTTTGAGAGATGATAATCCCTGCTTCAATAGTTTTTCCTAGACCTACCTCATCAGCTAAAATAGCCCCTTTGGATAGAGGCGATTTAAAAGCAAATAAAGCAGCTTCTACTTGATGCGGATTCATGTCTACTTGAGCATCTTGTAAGGAAGCCGTAAACTTACCAATATCATTAGCAGGAAGTCTCCTTGTTAGTTCATGAGCAAAATACTTTGCTTGGTAATCTGTTATCATTATTTTCTCAATACTTTATAAATTTCTACCATTGCTAAAGTGTCTAATTCACAATATGCTAAAAGGTCTTTTCTTGTCTGTTGAATATCTTCTTTAAAGTTTGGGTCAGAAACCATTCTTCCCCAAGTATCTAATGCCATTGTTCCATCTTGAACTTCTAAATCTGAATATGAAAATTGTGGACATAAAACAGGTAATACTTTTTTAATAGAAGTAGAACCGTGAAACCTATAATTTATATAGTCTTTTTTGAAAACAACTTCTAGATCAAACATGTGTTCATTCATGTAGACCAAGTAGCTTGTGTGTGCAGGTAACCATGCTGCCATATCACTGTTTCTGCCTACTTCAAAGCTCGCATGCCAAGATACAAAAGTACCTTTTACTCCTGTGAAGTTTTGCATTTGAATTAACATATTATCATTTAACTTCATAGCGTCTGCTAAAAACTCAAAGTGAGTTAACACCCCACCTTCAGATAGCGTATGGATAGATACTTGAAAAGTTAAATGTTTATGAGGGCTTAGTCCATCTATTTTTGGAATAGCGCTTGCATACGTTTCGTAATCAATAAAGTGTAGAGGAAATTTAAGCTTATCTAATTTTTCACTAATAGCTGTTTTATCAATTAGTGCCTCTTCCTTCCTAACGGACTCTAGTTGTAATTGTTGATTAATGTTTAGTTCAAAACCTACAGGAATATCTAATATACTTAGTTGATTGTGTTCTACCAACATATTAATTTTTTTAGCTCTAATGTTGCCTATTTCATAAATACTGTATTCCGGAATATCTTTGTTAAAATACTTAAAACTGTCGCAGTGATTAGACCTCGTATTGCACTTACATGAACATTCAGTTTCATTAATTAGTTCTTTATTAATGAAGTTTGAAGCTGCATTAATCTCATTTACAACAGAAGAATAGAAACTATTTATTAGCTCACTTACATCTTCAATCTCAAGTAACTCAATAGGGTTTATATCTCCCTTTTTTAGATACTCTTTGTTTAGATGTATAATTGATACTTTAGAGATGTCGAAGCCGTTCTCTTGAAGTACGTATTTTTGAAAACAAGCATCTTTTAAGTGGTTGTGTTTCTTGTCTTTTTTAATACTTGTAGAAGATTTTATTTCGTAAATATGAAATGTGCCGTTATCTAATTTTTCTAATACATCTATCCTTGCAAAAACACCTTTATCAGTTAAGAAGGATGGTTGAAAATAAATTTTTTGACTACTTTTTAATTTTTTGGCAGTATACTCGGGTGTTGCATTTTCCGGCAAGTCAAAACCATCTTTAAATAATAGTTTAGCATAAGCCTCAACTTCATATCCTTCCTTAATTAATTTTTCAAGAAATAAAGAGAATTCACCTCTAGGATAATCATCTGGTTTGTTCTTCAAAAGCCATAATGATTCTGGACAATTGAGGTATTGTATAAAGTTTGTTTTGGTAAGTTGTAGCATTTTTTATAAATGTAAGAATTTATATTTATAAAAAAAATTAAAAAAAAATTAGAGACTACTTGAGAGCTTGATATACCCTGCTCAAAACCCCCACTAAGTTCTGGAGAGTAAACCTCCCCGTGCCACTTTAGATAAGAAAGAAATTGTTCTGGCAGTATATTAAACTCAAGGTGATAGTTGAATCTTAGATACTGTTAGATAATTTATTTTTTTGGTGGATATTTTTATAAACTTAAAAACTCAAGAAAATGGTTAGAATCATTAATTACAAACAAAGAGACAAAGAAGATGGAACAGCATTCTTTGTACTAGAATTGCAAGGTGGAATTGAAATGGTTAAGTCTAAAGAGACTGGTAACTTCTATGCAACTGCAAAGAAAGCTTTCATCCCTTCAACATTTGATGAAGAGGTGTGTACTGCTTTAGTTGGCACAGAAATGCCTGGTAAGATAGTTAAAGAAGCTTGCGATCCTTTTACTTATACTATTAAGGAAACAGGGGAAGAAATTACTTTACACCACAGATGGGTTTATTCTACAGATGAGGTTAAAAGTCAGCAAAGACCTGTTTTGGGAGATCATAGTGTAACTGCTAACTCTAATGTGTTTTCAGAAAATGGCATTTTAGAAGCTGCAATGTAAAAACTATCAGCTCAATCTATGATTTAGATTGGGCTGTGTTTTTAAATGCTTAAAATACCCGAACTATTTTATTCTTATTTGATATTGACCTTCAAAAATAAAAAAGAATAGGAGTGTTTTTTATTAAATATAATATCTACAAAAAATGAAAATTTCAGAAATAATCGTATCCTATTCAAGTTGTAAAAAGGAAAAAGAAAAAGTAAGTAATAGCAAAGAGAGCTATGAAGTTCTGCTCAATTCTTGGAATGAAAATATTATAGAACTACAAGAGGAGTTTAAAGTCTTACTATTAAACAGAAGTAACCAAGTCTTAGGAGTGTACCCAATGTCAAAAGGCGGTGTATCTGGCACTATAGTAGATGCTAAGCTAGTATTTAGTGTTGCTTTAAAATGTAATGCTTCAAGTATTATAGTGGCTCACAATCATCCAAGTGGTAATTTAAGCCCAAGCGAGGCAGATAAAAAGCTGACTCAAAAGTTAAAAAAGGCAAGTGAGTATCTGGATATAAAACTATTAGATCATATCATCATTACAAAAGAAGATTTTTTCAGCTTTTCAGATAATGAGTTGTTATAAAACGCCTGTTTTTCCATTTCTATATATTGTGAAATGGAAAAACATGGATTTTTTTGACTTTAGGTATTCGCAAGGTGAAGTGATTATGGGCTTTTTAGACTGTCTTTTAAAGTTTAGAAGACCTTCAGATAGTATTAATAGCTGTTTTATTAACACCAATGCCATCATAGCAAACAGCTTGAGTTATTTTTTCGGAATTCCCCATTAATTACAATGATACACCAAAGATAACACCCTATTTATAATGAAGTATACAGAGTCAATAGTAGAGCTAAAATCCTTATCTAATAAAGATATTTATAAGAGAGATAAAATTGAGTGGTGGTTACTTAAATATAAAGAAGATTACCAACACCACTATCAAAACAAAGAGATTAGACCTACAATGAAAATTACGTATCGAGCCGATACAGAACATCATATAAAAAGGAGTATAGATTTAGAGAACACAAAAAATAGGTTTTTGGATACTTATGAAGTTCTAAATAAAGTAACTGATTTTTATAGAAATGAGGTTTACTTTAAGCAAGAGTTAGAACTGTACAAAAGTATAAAAGCTGATGCTGTAGGGATAAAGTATTGGTTAGCGAAGCATAACTTAGCTGAAAGTAAAAAGTATGCAGATTTTGTAGACTTATTTCAAGATAACAGAACATTATCTGGCTATAGATTTGATATTCTTTACCCTCTCTCGTTACCTCTTAAAATAACGTTAGATGAGTCAGAGTTTAAGTATACAATTCAGTTTTTAGAAATATTAGACAAGGCTAATAAATAATATTAATGATGTAGAATTTTAAAAATTGAACAATGGAATTAACAGGAAAAATAAAGATCTTAAATGAGACTCAAAATATAGGTAGCAAAGGCTTTAAAAAAAGAGAAGTTGTCATTACTACAGAAGATCAATATCCACAGCACATCTTAATAGAGTTTATTCAAGACAAGTGTGATTTGCTAAATAGTTATAAAGTAGGTCAAGAAGTAAAAATAAACCTTAATTTAAGAGGTAGAGAATGGATAAACCCAGAAGGTGTGGCGAAATACTTTAATGCTATACAAGGTTGGAGAATTGAGAGTCTAAATAGTCAACAACCTAATGCTACTATTATACCAGAAATGGATTTCGTAAGTTTTATTGATGAAGGGGATTCAATTGATGATTTACCTTTTTAAAGTAACAAGCATGGATTAACTTTTATAAATGCACTGATTGCGAACTTTGCAATGTTTACATAAAGTGTAATATTATTTAATATAGGTAACAGTTTAGGTACAACATTTAATAGTTAGATAAGAAATTAAAGGAAATCATCAGGATGTTAAAGTTTCTTAAATACTTTATTTTCAGGTTAAAAGGTAAGAAATGAAACTATATGAAAGATACATTTAACAGACTCATAATCAGAGGGTCCTTGGTTCGAGCCCAAGTGGGACCACTTTTAAAATCAAAGCCTTACAGAAATGTAAGG
>ENA-ORXF01001030-ORXF01001030.1-marine-metagenome-genome-assembly--contig:-NODE-1030-length-18740-cov-6.489042_pt1 | contig 18740 bp, 20 predicted proteins | sample MGYA00237864_ERZ511476 | MGnify/ENA primary metagenome ERZ511476 (study PRJEB26306, sample SAMN06343908) | marine metagenome | isolation source: coastal waters | place: Atlantic Ocean: West Antarctic... | reverse complement strand
CTTGGAGCTCCAGACTACTCTTTTATTCCCATTGGAGCCTATGACCCAAGATGGTTCATGAAAGACTCTCACGTTAACCCTGAGGAGGCTGTTCAGATAGCTTTAGATCTAAATACTCCTCATTCTTTTGCGATGCATTGGGGAACTTTTACCCTGACAGATGAGCCGGTAGCAGAACCGCCGCAAAGGCTTGCAGCTGAGCTAAAAGCAAAAGGCTTAAGCCCGGATTTTTTTCGCTCACCTAAGCCTGGTGAAGTTCTCTCTTTATCAAAATAAATCGTATACTTATTCAATGGATCAATTAAATGTATTTGGCGAAGTATTACCCATGTGTTGCGAAGAACCTATGACTGGTTTCACTCGCTCTGGCTCATGCGAGACCATGGACCAAGATCATGGCATGCACACTGTATGCGCGCATATGACCGATGAGTTCTTGGCTTTCTCTAAAGCACAAGGCAATGATCTATCAACTCCTATGCCTGAATATGGTTTTCCAGGTCTAAAGGAGGGAGATGATTGGTGTTTATGCGCCCCAAGATGGGTAGAGGCCTATGAAGCCAATTGCGCCCCTAAAATTTACCTAACTAAAACACATAAGAAAACCCTAGAATTAGTCCCCTTAAAGATTCTGAGAGAATATGCTTTAGACATTAACTAGTTGTAACCAATAAAGTACCTAATACTTCTATAGAGCATTTTTCTATATAAGTTTAGCCGTTCTTAGTATCTGTAAAAACCTTTTAATTTATATAATTTCACTAGCAGCGTTCTTTGGTAAAAAATATAAAAAAGTTTAAAGTAATTATTTGTTATGCTTTTAGTAAAGTAAAAGATATTTATGAGTAAACAAGTCAAATCTAAAGAAAGAGTTTCTGAGTTTGGAGAAGTAAACACATCTGAACGTGAAGTTAATGCGATGTTAGATTTAGCAAAACAAGAAACTGAAAGACTTGATTCAAGATTTCTTGAGCCGGCATGTGGGGATGGGAACTTTCTTATCGAAGTCTTAAATAGAAAGTTAGAGATTCTTGTAAAAAAATATAAAAAAAATCAGTATGAGTTTGAAAAAAACTCAGTAGTAGTTGTTGGTTCAATATATGGAGTAGATATTCTCAAGGATAATACACTATTAGCAAGAGAGAGACTATTTGATAGATTTTTTGAGGTTTATAATCAGCATTTTAATGAGTATCTAAATAATAATTTAATTAAATCCATTAAATTTATTCTTGATAAGAATATTATTCATGGAGATGCTCTTACTTTAAAAAAAGTTGAAAGTGATAATCCAGTCATTTTTTGTGAATGGGCACTAATTCAAAACAAACTAAAAAGAAGAGATTTTGCTCTTGCAGATTTAATTGCATATTCACCCTTTGAAAAGGGGACTATATTCTCTGATGTTGGCGAGGAAGTAAATATTCCTGACCCTGTAAAAGAATATTTATTGGTGAGTTACGACAAGGTATTTAAAACATGTTAAACAGTGTTCATAATCCAGATATATTAACTTGTCTGGCAAATCTGAGTAGTGATGAGGTTTTTACCCGTCCAAAAATTGCAAATGAAATGTTAGATACTTTGCCTAAAGAATTATGGTCTGACAAAACTGTAACTTTTTTAGACCCAGTATCTAAGTCTGGAGTTTTTCTAAGAGAAATCACCATAAGATTAATAAAAGGTTTGGAGGATGAAATTCCCAATATTGAGGAGAGAATAGAGCACATTTTAAAGAATCAAGTTTTTGGTTTGGGTATTACATCCTTAACCTCTGAGATATCCAGAAGAACTTTGTATTGCTCAAAAAAAGCAAATGGAGAATACTCGATTGTTAACTTTAGTGATGAAGAAGGTAATCTAAAATATATTGATTCACAGCACTTTTGGGCAGATGGAATTAAATGTAAATATTGTGGTGTAAATAAAAAATTATACCAAAGAAATAAAGGGTTAGAATCTTATGCATATTCGTTTATTCATGAGGATAAACCTGAGGAGTTATTTAGTATGAAATTTGACGTAATTATTGGCAATCCACCATATCAAATGAGTGATGGAAGCGGGAAAGGTGCGGGGGCAACACCTATTTATGACAAGTTTATTGAAACAGCAATAAGACTTAAACCAACTTACCTAAGCATGATTATTCCGTCTAGATGGTTTACCGGGGGAAGAGGATTAGATTCTTTTAGAAAGAAAATGTTAGAAGATAAAAGGTTTGTTGAAATACATGATTATGAAGATGCGAATGAATGTTTTCCTGGGGTTGAAATCAAAGGAGGTGTTAACTACTTTTTATGGTCTAAGCATCATTCTGGAAAGTGTAGATTTATTACATACAAAAAAAATAAAAAAGTATCTGAATCTATTCGTGATCTCAGTCAATTTAACTTTGTTGTGAGGTATAACGAAGCAATGCCAATTTTAGAAAAGATGCTTAGTTTCAACATTGAAAGTTTTATGAAGCTTGTGCTGCCTGCAAAACCATTTGGTTTTAGGACATATTTTAAGGGTGATATAAAAAGTAGTAAAAACTCTGTAAAGATTTTTGTAAACAAAGGTATTGGTTATGTTAAGAGACAGGAAATAAAAATAAATACCCATATCGTTGATGAACACAAGGTAATACTGCCTTATGCTTTTGGTAGCGGCAATCCTGAATCAGATAGGGTAAAACCAATTTACTCCCCTCCCGGAACATGTTGTTCAGAGACATACCTGGTAATTGGCCCATTTGAATCAAAAGAAGCTTGTCAAAATGTTATAAGTTTTTTAAATACTAAGTTTTTTCATTTTTGTATCACTTTGAAAAAAAATACCCAACATGCAACAAGAAAAGCTTATGAATTAGTTCCACTTATGGACTTCTCTAAATCATGGGATGATGCCGAACTATATGATTACTTTAAATTAAGTAAAGATGATATTAGCTTTATTGAAAACACCATTTGGAAGTAGATGTATTATTCAGAAAGATATCAAGATCATAATAACGCTCTCGATAAGTTTGTTCTGATTTTTAATAAGACATCTAAGTTAAATAACTTCGATTTATCAATGTTTGTTCAGAAAATTGAAAATTTTAGAGATGATGGGTGGATCAAATTTCCAGATTCATCGTCAATAAAATATGACTTCGAAAAAAGATTTACTTATTACCCCTCATATGAAAAATTTCAATTTCAAGATTTAGGGCAATTCGAGAGAAAGATAGCAAAAAGTGAAATTGTATTATCAATACAATCTAGCACTGATGAAATAGGTTTCATATTTGGCTTTCATTCTGATTTTTTAAAAGAAGAAAAAAAATATATATCATCAAAAACTAGTTCAGGTTATGAAAAAACAGCAAAAAGATTTACTAAAAGATTTATAGAGGTTTCATATAAGGATATGTCACCGTTTCAAAAAATGCTAATGAATTGCTATGAGCATAAAAACTTTTCATACAGTGGTTGCAAATTAAATGACTAAATTTTTTGCAAGTAGACCAAATAAGGAGCCAAAAATATACGGATATACGGAAACTTCTGATGAATTTGATGGTTTGATTAAGATTGGTTATACAGCAAGAGAACTTAAAGAAAGATTGCGAGAACTTGAAGGAGTAAGGGGGCCCGATGATATAAAAAAAATTAAAATTCTTTTTGAAGAATCATCTATGAGAAATGACGGCACTTTTTTTAAAGACTATGAGGTTCATAAAATACTTGCTGATGCAGGAATCGAAAGAGTTGGTGGTGAATGGTTTAGGTGTAACTTGGATGATCTTAAATCAGCAGTTATTGCTGCGAAAGAGAGAAAATTTCTAGAAGTTGAAAGAACTTTTAACTTTTCAATGAGACCAGAACAAAAAGACGCAGTTGATAAAACAAAAAACTATTTCAAATCTTATACATCAGTTGAAAATAGAACTCCACATTTTCTTTGGAATTGTAAAATGAGGTTTGGCAAGACTTTTGCAGCATATAAGCTGGCACAAGAGATGCAATGGAAGAAGGTTCTCATTCTCACGTTTAAACCAGCAGTTGAAAATTCATGGAAAGAAGACCTTGAATTACACATTGATTTTAAGGGATGGCAGTTTATCTCAAACAAGACAAAATCTATTGAAGATATAAATCAAAAAGATCCATTTGTTTGTTTTGCATCATTTCAAGACTTTTTAGGAAAAACCAAGGCAGGGGGAATTAAATTAAAGAATAAATGGGCGCATAATGTTGAATGGGACGCTATTATTTTAGATGAATACCACTATGGTGCATGGAGAGATTCAGCAAAAGAACTATATGAATCTGAAGATAAAAAGGAACAAAAAGAATCAATAGGTGTTGATATGGATGTCTGGAGTGAGGACATATCACCATTAAAAACAAATCATTATTTATATTTAAGTGGCACTCCATTTAGAGCAATTGAATCAGGTGAATTTATAGAAGAACAAATCTTTAACTGGACATATTCTGACGAACAAGAAGCAAAAGAAAATTGGGTTGATGAAAATAATCCCTATGAATCACTACCAAAAATGGTAATGATGACCTATCAGATGCCTGAATCAATTACTCAAATTACCGATACAGGTGAGTTTAATGAATTTGATTTAAATGAGTTTTTTAAGGCAGAGGGCAAAGAAGATGAAGCAAAATTTAAGCATGAAAATTATGTGCAACAGTGGTTAGATTTAATAAGAGGTTCAGGATTTAATAATATCTATACCAACCTTCAACTTTTTGAAAATAAACCTGTACTGCCTTTTGATCATTCAAGACTAAAAAATCTTTTAAATCATACCTTTTGGTTTTTACCATCCGTTTCAGCATGTTATGCAATGAAAAATTTAATGATGGAAAGAGCAAATTTTTTTTATCAGGACTATGAAATTATCGTTTGCGCAGGAACTAAAGCAGGTATAGGTGTTGATGCATTGGTTCCAGTAAGGCAGAAAATGACTGAACCCTTAAAATCAAAAACCATAACCTTGTCATGTGGAAAACTTACAACAGGCGTGACTGTAAAACCATGGACGGGTCTTTTTATGCTAAGAAACACAACATCCCCGGAAACTTATTTTCAAACTGCATTTAGAGTTCAGTCACCATGGACTATTGGAGTTGAGAATGAACCAAATAAAGAAGAAGTATTGAAAAAAGAGTGTTATTTGTTTGATTTTGCACCCAACAGAGCATTAAGACTAGTCACGGATTACAGTTGTAGACTCAATGTTGGAGAGGATAACCCTGAATCAAAGGTTGAGGATTTTATTAAATTCTTGCCCGTGCTTTGTTTTGATGGAAGTTCGATGCGTGAAATTAATGCTCAAGAAGTATTAGATTTTGGAATGGTTGGAACCTCAGGCTCCCAACTTGCAAAGAAATTTGAAAGTGCAAGGTTGGTGCATGTTGATGATATTACGCTTAAAAGATTAATGGCAAACAAAGAAGCACTAGACACATTAATGAAAATAGAGGGTTTTAGAAATTTAAATTCTGATTTAGAAAAAATTATTAATCAATCAGAAAAGATTAATAAGCTAAAAAAAGAGTCAAGTGAAAAAGATTTAAATCCAAAAAAGCAACAAGAACTCTCAGAAGAAGAAAAAAAACAAAAGAGTCTAAGAAGAAAGATTCAAGAAAAACTGCAAAAATTTGCAACCAGAATACCTGTATTCATGTATTTAACTGATCACAGAGAGGAAACCTTAAAAGATGTTATTACTGAGCTTGAGCCAAGATTATTCAAGAAAGTGACCTCTCTTTCAGTAAAAGATTTTCAGTTATTACTAAGTCTGGGACTTTTTAACTCTACATTGATGAATTCTGCAATTTTTTCATTTAAACGATATGAGCATGCATCTCTTCATTATGATGGTTTTACAAAACATAATCCTAAAGAAATTGGATTGTTTGATACCAAGATTACTTGGGATGAATTTGATCCGTCTGAAGAATGAAATAAGACAATACATAAAATAAACATGGCAAGACATAGAGGTACCTTCAAACCAGAGCACCCAGAGCCTTATGAAGTAAGTCGCTCGCAGATTCAATCATTTCTTAAGTGTCCTGCTTGCTTTTGGATGAATAGAGTTAAAGGCATTAAATTTCCAGGTATGCCTGGCTTTTTGCTTAATACTGCTACCGATACGCTACTTAAAAAAGACTTTGATGTTTATCGAGAGCTTCAGCAACCCCATCCTTTTATGGAAAGGCATGGTTTAGGGCATTTGGTTCCGTTTAAACACGATGATTTCGAACTATGGACCAAATCCTTGCAATTGGGCTTAAGAGCAAGCTACGAGCCTGCTGACTTCATTATTGGCGGCGGTTTAGATGATGTTTGGCACAATCGCGATACCAATGAAATTCACATAGTTGATTATAAAAGCACCGCTGGCAAAAGGAATGAAGAGGGCACAGCGCTCAATCCAATCTCTTTATTTGGAACCTACAAGGAAGCATACAAAAATCAGATGGACATGTATCAATGGATACTAAAGCAACAAGGGTTCAATGTAAGCAACACAGGTTATTTTGTATACGTAAATGGCGATCAGCATTTTCAAGATGGAATGCTTGAGATGGACGCTGATGCAGCCAACATGAAGTTTGATGTTCAGCTTATTGAATATGAGGGTAATTCCGATTGGGTAGAGCAATCTATTTTAGATGTGAAGGCTTGTTTGGATAGCCCTGATTGCCCTGATCATGCAGATGCAGGCTTTGGTCCCAAAGGTGACAAGCAATGCGAGTATGCGGAGCTTTTTGATCGAATGCAGGAACACAACTTATAAAATGGAATATGCTTGAAACTTTTAAAGTTGGAAGCAGAAGGATGATTATTTCTAGCTCATTGCGTGAGCTGATAGATTTAAATGCAAAGGCCCAAAAATAATCTATTTAGGCCCCTCAATAATGGGAGTTCCATCTGTTACATTCACTCTTGAGTTTGATGCAATGCTGAGGCCTTGGCCAAGCTTGTTGTAGGCATCCTTTTGATCCTCCCAATTTTTCCATTCCTTTTTCATAATCTTGTTGTGATCGGCATCTTTAATTTTTAATAACTCTCTTCTTTCAATAATTTGTTCCTTAAAATCCTCCAGATACTTTTTACCTTCCCCTGTAATGTAAGCAAAAACATTGGCAGTAAGCTCTATGTCTTGAGAGGCAATTGCGGTGACTTCTTCTCTGTAATTTCTAATCATGTTTGTTCTAATGATCTCGATCATGTCCACAGCCACATCAGCCCTTAAGACAGAAATAGTAGATGACTCCTCAAAATAGCTTTTATCCTCATGAATTTTAGGCATGACATCGGTGACGATCACGCCGATCTTCGCGCCGCTGCTTTCGACTTCTTTTTTAAGCTTTGGAATCCACGTTGTTAGAAATGATTTGGTGCTTTTGCGTTCAATCATTATCATGCCAATGCTTTGACTGCTTCCCTTAAGAGTGACGTGCTGCTCAAGATCTGCTCCTTGCTGACCTTTTTTTACGTCCAGAATTAAATCATCACGAAATCTTTTGATCAGAGCCTCTTTCAATCTGACCTCGGCTGCCTCTCCTTTTAGCTCGACTGCCTGATCTCGTTGCATTTTTGCCTGCAACTCATTAATTTTTATGGCCAACCTGTCTTTGTCTAATTTATGCTGGGAGTCTTTGACCTTCATTTCTTCTTCTCGCTCCCTATCTTTTTTATCCAGCATTAGTTGAGTTTGCTGCTCTAAATTTTGCTGCTGTAATTTTAAAGCGCCTGCTTGTTTCTCTTCTAACTGTTTGCTGACGGCAGCTTCAACCACTGCATCTTGGTCTTTCGCAAGTTGTTCCTTTTGTTCCTTGAGGAGCCTTTGAGTATCAAGCTCAGCCTTCTCTTGAGCCTCTTTCATTAATCGATCCTTAGATTCATTTAACTGTTCTTCAACTTTTTTATTCACAGCATCTTGATTAATTGCATCTTGATCTGCTGCCAGTTGCTTCTTCTGTTGATCAAGAAGCCTCTGAGTTTCTATTTGCGCCTCTTCCTGTTGCGCCTTAAGGGCAGCGGCTTGTTTTTTATGCGCCTGCTGACTCTCCTCAATTTCAAACTCTTTTCCACAATCTGGGCATTTTAAATTCATTGTCATAATTTTTTCCTCATATTAATAATATCATTATTCTTTGTTAAAAAAGAGCTGCTCGAGATGAGTTCTAAAAAACTAATATTAGAACAAAATAATAAAATGTTTTTCATTTTCAGTATGACGATTTGTCGAGTTCTATCTCAATTATCTGATCGCTATTGACTAATAACTTTATGCCATCAATATCGAAATCAACCATGTCTACGCCAATGCCATATTTTTTCTTACATATTTTTTGGAAGTTCTCTTCAAGCTCTATAAGTGCGCACAAAAAGCAGCATGGATTATCAGAGATCACTTTCTCAGAAACATGCCTGCCTCTGATTGGCCATTTACCATCGTTTAATTCACCCCACACGAAATCGCTTATTCTTAATATTTTCTTTGATACCTTGGCTTTCGATGAGAGTTCACAATAGCTTTTCAAAGTTTCACGATCATGTAAGTTGATATGGTACAAAATATTTTTTCCTAGTGCTTAAAAGTTAATTTTATAGATTTGATGCGACATTATGATTTGTGATAAATCATAATTAAAAAAACAGCAGTCAAAGCTATCCCTAAAAATACTTAGAAGGAAATAAGTGTTTTTATGTTCCACAATTCAACTCAATTTCTACTTCCTGATCGTCATTCAAGATCACATCAAGCTGTTCTAAAAAGTATTCTCTTGGCTCAACATCGACGCCGTATTGATCCTCACATATTTCACGAAAGCTATCCTCTAGATCTAGAAGTGCATGAGACAGACAGCATGGATTATTAATGTATATTCTTTCCTCAACCATTTGCCCATGGCCATGCTGGCCAGGCTTATTATTTAATTCACCCTCAATTTCATGAGTTACAGTAAATATTTTTTTTCCCTTGATTGCTTCTAATAAAAGCTTGCAAAACTCTCGTGCTATAGATGAATTGCTATCAATGCTGTACATAATCTTTCCTTTTTTTTAAGAACAAAAACTATACATAAGCATCGCGACGTTATGAGTCGCTTTAATTCTCTAAATTAAATTAAATTAAATTTATGTAACTGAATAGGATGTATTGCGACACTTTTTGTCGTCAGCATCTCGGATACTAGATTTATCAAGTTATTAATTATTGGAGAAAAGATGAAAAATACACAACACAACCCAGAGATCCAGCTAGAGCTGCCAGGAATGAAAACAGGCTTCTATGTTTTCATGAATAAATATTCTATGAATCTTCCAGATGTGAAAGAGTTGAAAAATGCAGCTGAAGCAGGAATTAAAAAGTTTACTGAAGAAAATCAACTTTCGTTGGCCGTATGAATTTAGATATCCATGTCTATTATTTAATCTTTCTTGGGTTTGCAGTGCATGTGGCTTGGTTGCTAGGAAAGCGTGAGGGTATAAGTCGCACAATAGATTTCTTAGAGCGTACGGGGAAAATAGATCTCTTAGTGCGTAAGGTGAAAATAGATTTTGAAGACTAATAAAAGAAATATAATAAAAGAGTGTATAAAATCAAAAGCTAATTTATGGCGAACAACTAGTCTCAATGATTGTTATAGTAGGTGGACAAGCACAAACTTTGTTAAAGAGAAATTCAAAACATTTTATGGAGACGATGAATTCCATAGACTTCCTTATCACCTTGCAAATAATAGAGATTTTATCAGAGAACTCTTAATTCAAAATGAGGAGTTAAAAAAAGGCAAAGAAGGTGGATACTATTTGCCACATCTTTTAAAGCACTTGCCTATAAAAATTAGAGAAGATTATGATGTGATGAAAATTGCCATGCGTGATAATGGCCAATGTTCAGCATATCTAGGGCCAAATCTACAAAAAAATAAAAATTTTTTTTTAGAAATTTTACGCTTTTACATTTACAAGAAGCACGCGCCAGCTTATCGACACTATAATTATATTTATCTGGATATGGATCAAAATCTTATTAAAGATAAAAAAATTAATCAGTTGCTCTGCTCAATAGGCGTCCAATTACCATATACAGCCATGAATCTAAACAATTTGAGTAAAAAGAAATGCATAAAAAAGAATATTCGAGAGTTTAGCCATGGAAATGCATTTAAAAAGTTACCTCTTTCAATTCAATCTGATCGAGAGATAGCTAGTATGGCTATGGAGAAGTTGATTAAAGGAGCTCAGCACAGAAGAGACTTCTTCAAAGTTTTGCCTCCAAAGTTAAGAAAAAACAAAATTTTTGTAAAATCAGAGATCGACAAGGATGTTAATATTTTTATGGTTTTAACAAAAGCATTGCAATTTGATCCATTGATTTATTTTCATGCTTTGAATAAAAATCCAGATTTAGTTTTCTCAATTCTTGACATAAATTCTGACTTAGAAACAACACTGAGAGTCATTAAAAAAATCAATTTTCAGATATTAGATTTAGGTTCAGAGAAAAAATTAGAAATTTTTAATACTTATAAAAAAGGTTTTAAAAATATCGATGTTTTTATGTTGGTAGAATTGAAACAACATATTTGTAAGCCATTTAAAATCACTGAAGTAAAAAAGATTAATTTAAAGTTATCCAATTATAAGTTATTAAGAAATTTCAATAAAAAGAAATTTTTATCCTATCTTAGTAAATGCCAACTTCAACCCAGAGGTTATGGGCTTACTTCAAAAATCCAACTAGTAGAGGTATTGTATTTAAATTTAAGCTATCGCCTGAAAGTAGACCATGAAGTAGTTACTGCTTTGATACGTTTTAATAAGAAACATCAGCAACGAAGTATTTTTTCAAGTCCTTCTTATAAATTTAGTGGGGATATTCGCTCTTACTGGAAAGAAATGCTTTCTTCAATTGGGGTTGGACCGGCTTTTTTACCTATAGAAATATTACAAAAAATTAATTTAGCAAACCCATTAATTTTAAAAAGAGCAATTTCATCCAAAACCGATCATGTTACTTTGTGGAATAGAATGCAGCATTCTGATCAAAAGAATTTTAAATATCAAAAGTTATTACTAAAGCATTCAGAGGGTGGTGCAGCCAATGAATTACTAAAAATTTTCCTAAAAAATACTGATAAATTAGGTATAACAAACAAAAATTTACTAAAACTGACAAGCATTGTTTATGACGGTGCAGGAGGTGCTCATGATAATTATTTGTACAATCAAAAATACAAAGCACAAGTTATAAATACTAAATTTATCATGGATAGAATTACTAATAATTATGATAATTTTGATTCTATCTCAGATATGGATTTATACAGAGTTAGACATATACTGAAAAAAAATATCCTACAAAATTTTAGTTTGGCTTCAGCAATGGTAGAAAAAACTTATGGATCTGCGCCAACTGACTATTCAAAGAAAAAGCATTCAAGATTTACACGGTTACCCACATGCATCAAAAATGATAAAGAAGTTGTTACACGACTTTTGCAAATTAAAATCTCTATTTTCAAGTATCTACCTGCCAACCTTCAGCTTGATCCTGACATTCTTAAATTTGTTTTACTCTTTAAACCTTCTTATGTAGCTAAATGCAATATCAAAAAATTATTAAATGCAAAAATCGATTTATGTGAATTACCCATGGTTACAAAAAAAGCAATTAAAACTCATTTATCTAGGGCAACTTCTAGAAATTCAAGTAAAGATATATTTGAGAAAGCTTTTGCTTTAAAACGTATTAATTCAATGCTGGGAATAATTATTTAAGCAAGAAAGCTAAAAAGTCTTCAAAAACTGATAATAATTTATTTCAAGCTGCAAATCAGCTAGCCAAGATAAAAGACATGATGGGCATCAACTCCATCTCTTGGTCCAATAATCATATTTTGCACATTCAAAATCATGAAATCCATCAACTGCGGCTGCATGCCTGCTTTCTAGCAGCGCAATGTCTTGTATTTTAGGATCAGTAATCAAGCGATCAAAGGTATCTTTTTCAAATTTACTTATTTTTTTTGTGGTGAACTTTTCTATTGGATTGAGTTTTTTGATGACTGAGGCAACTGTCTCCTCAAAATCGTGATGGACGTATTCTCCATAAATATCAAAATATAGCTTTTCAAGCAAAGGAAATTCTACTGCTAGCTCGTTGAGCTCTTCATCTGAAATTTTTCCATCTTGTATGCAGATATAAAGAACAAATAAAATTACCGACTCCACTGAATTTACTTCTATATTATTCATATAATTTTTTCATCCTATGCGATATTTGTTTGAACTCTTCTCTTAGCTTTGCAGGTCTCAGGACCTCCACAGAGTCGCCAAAGGCTCTAATCCAAAACCTAAGCTCCATGTCATCTGTCACGCTGTCTTCAATTTTTATAAAACCGTCTTTGGTTTGGGTAAGTTTTTGTTTTGAGCTCAACGGAGTCTCGCTTAAATGCGACCCTGCCATCTTGGAGAACTTCAATGAAACCTTAATTTTTTTATCAGCAACCTTAAATCCAAGAAGACCCTTAGCCAAAGTTTGAACCTTTTGTTTTTTTAGAGCGCTGTCATCCCCTAGAATCTCAACGCCGCTAAAACGATGCAAGGGCAAATAAATAATTTTTGAATGATCGCTGTCAAAAGCACAGATTAAATAAGACAGTCTTCCTCTTAGTACCAGGCCGCCTGGATGCAAAACATAGTGACTTGGAAAATTTTTCATTTTGGATTGATACTTTGCAGCTATGGCTTTGCCTTCAAACAAAGCAATTTGAATTGCTTGCAGTATTTTAGGGTTAACCTTTGCGGGCAGAAGTTGCAGTCCCTCATGAATGGTTAGCACTTTAGACTTCCATTGCTTCATCTTTGTAGATTGAGTTTCATTCAACACTAGTGCGGCTTCTTTTAAATACGGTGTCATCGGATCGAGAGTTTTGTTTGGAAGCAGCGGCGTCAGGTAATCAAAGGCTAGCTCTAGACATACTGCCTCAGCAGCACTCATGGATGAATGTTTCCGCGAATCTTTAGGAAGTCGATAATAATAACCGTAGGAAGGATCTCTAGCATCCATTTCAATTCTCTCGGGAAAGGTATCTATGAGACTTTTAAGGTCTGATTGCACTCTTCGAATGCTGATCTCCATGCCATACAAATTTACTAAATTTGCATAAATACTTTTAGCGTTAATTTGCAACGGAGTCATCATCTCAAGAATTATTAGCCTTCTTCTAATAGTTTCTGATGATGCAGGTTTTCTTAACATTGTTATCGCGACACTTACCGTCGTTGCTTGTAATTAATATAACTATATCAAATTTAAGGAGAACAAATAATGAAATACAAAATTACTGACTGCAAACACAGAAAAAATGAGTCACCAGCAGCAAGTGAATTGATAGCCACTATACTCGACAGCCCTGTTATTCCATCCCCACCAGATCTTAGCAGCGAAGAAGATTGCTTGGCCCATTTATTTTACGACGAGATCCTCAACCCCACAGTTGAATTTACGTTTATGCCAGCAAAAGGACCTCAAACGATGCCAATACCCTCAAGTGATGTATACGTAGGTTCATGGGAGGTAAAAGGATTTAATTTCCCAGCAATTGGTTTTTTAACATCGATAGATGCCGATACCTGGTTACATCAACAAAACGTTGAGGCAGGAGCAGTTCATCGTGCAGCACATAAGGTGGCATTTAACATGGATCTCTTGGGATTTCCAAGAGCAAACGCACTCCAAACACCCCAACCCAGAACTTAAAAGGAGAAAAAATGAAAAAATTATCTATCAATGGAATGTCAGAATATTTATCTAAATTAATTGACAGCAACATTCAGTCATCACTCATGATTTGGGGCCCTCCTGGCATAGGAAAATCTGCAATTGTCTCAATGGTTGCAAAAGAAAAAAAAATCGACTTAATTGATTTAAGAATCAGTCAATTGGCACCAACAGACTTAAGAGGGTTACCAGTTCCAGAGGACAACAAGGCTAAATGGTACCCACCTGAGTTTTTACCAACCTCAGGCAAAGGTATTTTATTTCTTGATGAAATTAACATGGCTCCCCCAGCTATTCAGGGAATTGCTCAGCAACTAATCTTAGATAGGAAAGTTGGCAGCTACCAGGTTCCTGACGGTTGGTTTATCTGGGGTGCGGGGAATCGAAAGGAAGATTTTGCAGCAGTTTTTGATATGCCTGCTCCATTGGCGAATCGATTCATTCATCTTGAAGCAACTACCACTTTGAAGGACTTTAAGGCTTACGCCATTAAAAATAGCTTTAATGATCAGATCATCTCTTTTCTTAATTTTAGACCTACATTACTCCACAAGCTCAACAAAGATTCGCCAGCTTGGCCATCTCCTAGAAGTTGGGAGATAGCCAATATGCTCTTGTCTGCAAAGCTAGCGATAGATCCGGCCGTGGGGGATTCAGCCGCATCTGAATTTAGATCATTCATTAAAATATACAAAACTCTTCCAGACATAGAGCCAATCTTAAATGGCAACTTCAAGGCTAAATTTCCCGAAGATCTCTCGGCCAAATATGCGCTCACATGTGCTCTAGCACTGAGATCTGAGACCGTTCAGCACGTTGAAAATGTATTCATGTATTTAGATAAAAAAGGTGAGCTAGAGTGGCTAACTCAATGCGCTTATGATGTAAGTATTGCCTGGCAGCAGAAAAAAGATTTCAACAAGTTGTTGGATATGATTATTGAGAATCCAAAGCTCATTAAAGTTGCAGAGACCATTCAAAAATTAATGGCAGCCTGATGGAGATCACAAAAATTATCTCTAAGTGCATTTTGCAAATTAGAAAAGAATCTCCATTCTTTGCATCGCTAATGTTGTTTGCTCCAATTATTAAATCCACTTCCATTGAAACAGCAGCAACTGATGGAAAAACTATCTTAGTAAACGAAAGATTTTTTCAATCGTTAAATTCAAGCGAGCAAAATGCAGTCATGTTGCATGAGGTACTTCATTTGGCATTGCTCCATGTATTTCGAATGAATTCAAGAAATTCTCATATCTGGAACATAGCTGCGGACATCGTTGTGAATGAACTAATTGATAGCAACACAAGTTTCACTCTTCCTTTAGGAGCCATTAAAGATAGAGCATACAAAAAAAAATCTGTTGAGTATGTCTATGAGCAGCTTTTAAAAAATCCAAAAAAAATTAAATTGCTTAAGCTCAAATATGCTGATTTATTAGAAGCAGGCCCTAACCAACGAGAGCCAATAGGAAATGAGGAACAATTAGAAATAGAGACTTATTGGAAAGATAGCATTCAAGTGCTGCAAAAAACTGCTGAGCTGAATAAAGATCATGGCTCTATACCAAGTGGCATGGAGGCAGAAATAGGAACGATTTTAGAGCCAGAGATAGATTGGCGAATAGCTTTATGGAAATTCACTGCAAAAACTCCATCAGATTTTGATGAGTATGACAGGCGTTTTTTTTACAGAGGACTCTACTTAGAGGGACTAGAGTCTGAATCTGTAAATGTTTCAGTTTGCATCGATACCAGCGGCTCAGTTTCTAACAAATTATTAGAACAATTTATGGGAGAATTAAAGGGAATTCTTCGATCCTATCCACACGTTAAGTGTGAGTTATTTTATGCTGATTGTGATTTATTTGGCCCCTTTGACATAGCGTCCGCTGAAGAAGCGCCCAAAATTTTTGGAAGAGGTGGAACTTCATTTGTACCATTTTTTGAATACATTGAAAAACATTCCGATCACTTCCATAGCAATAAAGCTTTGATTTACTTAACAGATGGTTATGGTGATTTCCCGAAAGACTCGCCAGCACCAACCATGTGGATTGTCTGCAAGGATGGCTTAGAAACAAGTGAATTCCCCTTTGGAGATGTTATTAGAATCTCCACAGAGAGTCTCCACAGAGAGTTAGATTCATGATCAAAAATAAAGATTTTGCTCTTGCTCTCATCCAAGATAAACGTCAGGTTCTTGAGCACGTTAGTGCTGCTCTAAAAAATGATAAAGACATTGTTCTTGCTGCCTTAGAAAATACTCCAAATGCTATGGAATTCATCAGCTCTGCTTTAGAGGAAGATGGGGATATCGTAGCAACGTATGTCAGAAAATTTATTAAACAAATAATTGCTAATTATGAGACAAACAAATAACACCATGAATAAAGAACTTGAATGCCTTAAAAGCTTAAAAGAATTTTACATTCTTAGTGGAATTGAACCAGAGAATGAGGCTTACTCTTACGATAACCCAGATTTTTCTACAGATCATTGTTATTTTTTTTTACGTTTAAACAGCAAAAATGCATTAAAAAAAAGATTATTTACCAATAAAATATTCCTTATAGAATATTTTTTGCCTATGTATTTTACTACTTTTTATGAATACTTTGATCCTGACAAATCTTATCTCCCACAGATTATTAATAACTTCTCTAGAGTTGATTTTGACAAAGAGTTTGTGACTGATCTTTTCAATTTTAGTTCCCTTCATCCCTTTATACTCTGTAATTACGCATTTTATGTCGACAAAGATTCAGTACTGGCTTCTGTTCAAGGTAATGGCAGACATCTTCAATATCTTAGTGATTCTTTTAAGCGCAATAAAGATATCGTTCTGGCTGCCGTGAAAGAAGATGGCGCTGCACTTAAATACGCTAATCTAGAAGCAATGAGTCATGATGTTTTTAGCCAGTCCATCTATAAAAAAGAATATAAAAAAAAGTTCGGATCATTTGATGGTTTTAAGCCTAACAAAGACATTGTCCTGGCTGCCGTGCAAAATTGTGGCCGGGCTCTTCAAAACGCCAGTGCTGTCCTCAAAAACGACAAAGACATCGTCCTGGCTGCCGTGCAAAATAATGGGCATGCTCTTCAAAACGCCAGTGCTGAAATCAAAAACGACAAAGACATCGTCCTGGCTGCCGTGCAAAATAATGGCGGGGCCCTTGATTATGCCAGCGATGCTCTTCAAGCAGACAAAGACATCGTCCTGGCTGCAGTGCGAAATCAGGGCGAGGTTCTTCGCCACGCCAGTGCTGCTCTTAGAGCAGATAAAGACATTGTCCTGGCTGCCGTGCAAAATAATGGCGGGGCCCTTGTTTATGCCAGCGATGCTCTTCAAGCAGACAAAGACATCGTCCTGGCTGCAGTGCAAAAAGATGATAGTTGGGGTCGTCAATACCGGCACGCTCTTAAACACGCCAATGATACTCTTAAAGCAGACAAAGAATTTATACTGGCTGCTGTGCAAAATAATGGCCATGCTCTTCAAAACGCCTGTGCTGCTCTTAGAGCAGATAAAGACATCGTCCTGGCTGCCTTGCAAAATGATGCCCGGACCCTTAAATACGCCAGTGATGCTCTTCAAGCAGATAAAGACATCGTCCTGGCTGCCGTAAACAATGATTATCTAACTGCCGTGCCAGATGATGATGGCTGGGCTATTCAACATGCCAGCGTTGCTCTCAAAAACGACAAAGACATCGTCCTGGCTGCCTTGCAAAATGATGCCCGGACCCTTAAATACGCCAGTGCTGACATCAAAAATAATAAAAAAATCGTCCTGGCTGCCGTTAAAAATGATGGTCGGGCCCTTGAATACGCCAGCGATGCTCTTAGAGCAGATAAAGACATCGTCCTGGCTGCCGCACAAAAATATTGCTCGGGTTTTAGATTCGCCAGTTCTGCTCTTAAAAATGATAAAGACGTTGTCCTGGCTGCCGTAAAAAAGGATGACTGGGCTCTTAAATACGCCTCCAAAGAACTAAAAAATAATAAAGAAGTTGTCATGGCGGCAGTAAAGAATGATGGGTGGGCTCTTGAATACGCCAGCGATGCTCTTCAAGCAGACAAAGACGTTGTCCTGGCTGCCAAATCAAATCGTGACTAATAATGACCAATACTAACAAAGAGATCAAAGCACCAGAAGTAGATCTGCTTGGAGAGGTAGATTTAGAATTAAAAGAATCAATGTTAGCTGCTAAGGAGCTCAAAAAAATTGAATTCAATAAGCAGCAAAAGAAAATAAAAACAGAAAAAAAATTAAAACAAAAACATGAAGATAAGAAAATGAAAGACCTGCAAGATGTAAATGATCAAATATTAAGAAAAGCAGAATTTCTAGACACCATGAATCAGATATCAGTTTATCTTTCATGGGGAAGAAATCACAACACTTCCATTCTTGGAGATATCCCAAAAGATGATATGGAAGAGCCAGATTTCGCTCTAGAATCATTATGTAATAGCATAAAATGGGTTAAAAAAGATTTGCTCAAACAAGCGCATGAAAAACATAAGAGCGGCAGCTTGTTTGACGATCAATTAAAAGCAATAGAATTGCGACTTCCACTCTACGAAGAATTTTTTGGTAGCCTAACAGAGAAAGATTTTATATTTCCAGGATATAAATGTAATTCGTATGATTTTCATTTAGATAATTCGTATGATTTTAATTTAGATTGTTATCAACGAATAATTTCTACAATAGTTGAGGTATTAGAGCGACACGGTGAAGTTAAGATAGATAAAAATATATTTACCTTAACAACCAAAGATAAGATCACTCTTAAAGATAATGCCTTTAGTCTGGAAAGTGATTTGTATACAGCCGTTCATGATGAGCTTTCAAGTTGAATTCAATTAATTTAAATTTAACAAGAATTTTTTCTTTAGAAATGAATGTGTGATCTTCATTAATAAGCTCAGA
>ENA-ORXF01001029-ORXF01001029.1-marine-metagenome-genome-assembly--contig:-NODE-1029-length-18751-cov-3.466692_pt1 | contig 18751 bp, 13 predicted proteins | sample MGYA00237864_ERZ511476 | MGnify/ENA primary metagenome ERZ511476 (study PRJEB26306, sample SAMN06343908) | marine metagenome | isolation source: coastal waters | place: Atlantic Ocean: West Antarctic... | reverse complement strand
TGGTGGATTTCGATGACGTAATTGTTAGCCGAATCGACGATCGCTCCCTTTTTCGCAAATTCGGTGCCGTTGTCGGTCGTGGTCCAGTTCGACCCGCCATCCCAGTGCACGCCCGGGATCAGCACCTGCTGCGTCGCGCCGGTCGCCCGGATCGCGGCGATCGCGCTGTTGGCGATGGCGAGCCATTCGGCCGCCGTGGCCTGCTGCGGTTCGTTCATCAGATCGAACTTCACATTGTCGGCCGACGTGAAATTGCCCGCGAGTTTCGACCACAGGTCGGCGAAGGCCTTGGTGGGGACGTCCGCGCTGCCGATCAGCTTGCCGTTGTACGACCCGTAATTGTGAATATCGAGGATGACGTCGAGCCCCAGCGCCTTGGCATCGGCGACCGTCGCCTTGATCTTGGCGAGATAGGCGGGGTCGAGCGACCCGTTGAGCGACGGTTGCAGCGTTTCCCACGACAGCGCGAGGCGGATAGAGCCCATCCCCTTTGCCGCGAAATATTGCAGCTCGCCATGGGTCGGGAACAGGCCGATGCCCGACACCCAGCCAGCCGGCGCGTCCTTCGGCGCGACATATTCCGGCCCGATCATGTTGACCCCGACGTCGAAATGCGAGGTCGTATCGGCAGCGGCCGGCACGGGCACCTTGGTCGCGAAGGACAGGGAGCCTGTCGTGGAGAGGACACCGGTCGCGTCGGCGATCGCCGCGCCGTTCAGGCTTGCGCCGGTGACGTAGAGGCTGCTCGCGGTAGCGCCGGTGGGGGCGTTGACATATGTCACCTCGACCGTGTGCGGGCCCGATCCCCAGTCGCCGTGCAGCGTCAGCGTGTCGGTTGCGCCCGCCGCGTGCGACGCGCTCGCGGCAAAGGTTGCCCCGACCGCCTTGCCGTCGACGAGGACCTGATATTGCGCGTTGGCAGCGTGGGCGTCCTGATTGACGGTAAGCACGAGCGCATCGGGGCCGGTGCCATAGCTGATCGTGCCGTCCTTTGGCGCAACGATCGTCGTAAAGGTGGCGGCGCCGTTGCTCCAGAGTGGCTTGTACGAATTCGCGGTCGTATTGCCGTTGAACGCGATGCTGTTGACGACCAGATTGCGGTCGCCCCCGGCGTCGCGATAGTCGTTGATATATTTGACCGTCACTTCATGCGGGCCGCTGCCCCAGTCGCCGCGGATGTTGACGGTGTTCGTCTCGCCCGCCCTGCGCGAGCCGCTGGCGAAGAAGCTCGTGTCGATCGCCTTGCCGTCGACGAGGATCTGGTACTGGGCGTTGCCCTTATACCCGTCCTGCGCGAGCGAGACAGTGATGACGTCGGGACCGCTGCCGTAATTGAGCACGCCATTATGCGGCGCGGGGGCGGAGACGACGCTGAACGTGCCGTTGCTCCACAGGCCCTGACGCGAATTGGCGATGTCGTTGCCATTATAGGCGACGCTGTTCACGACCAGATTGCGGTCACCGCCGACGTCGCGATAGTCGTTGATGTACGCGATGCTCACCTTGTGCGTTCCCGGACCCCAGTCACCATGCAGGGTCAACGTGTCGGATTGGCCGAGGTTGCGCAACGCGCTGGCGGTGAAGATGCCGCCGACCTGTTTGCCGTCGACAAAGACCTTATACTGGGCGTCGCCCTTGTAGGAGTCCTGACCGAGCGAAATGGTCACTGTGTCGCGACCGGTGCCATATTCGATAAACGCGGGTTTGCGGCTGGTGGTTGCTTGGGTCATGATGGGGTCCTGGCTGAAAGGCTCAGCGGTGTATTAACCCATCGGACCCGAAGCAGTGGTGACTCGGCTCGGTTAAATCTGCAGTAACCAGCTGAAAAACCGGCAAACTTCGATCATGCTTCAGGAGTCGGTGAAGGCGCGCGCAAATTGGTCGGTCAGCGGCTTCAACAGATAGGACAGCATCGAGCGGCTGCCGGTCGCCAGATAGAGTTCGGCGGGCATGCCCGCACGCAACGGCAGGTCCGCCTTGCGGACCGCCACCGGGTCGAGCGCGACCCGCACCTGGTAATAGGCCTGATGCGTATCGGGATCCGTCACGCGGTTCGCGCCGACATAGGTCACGCGTCCCGCGATTTCGGGCGTTGCGGTGACGCTGAGCGCCGACAGGCGGACGCGGGCGGGCTGGCCGACGGCGACCCGATCGACATCCTCGGGCTTGATCGAGGCGGTGACGATCCGCGCGTCGCGATCCGGCACGATCGAGACGATCGGTTCGGCGGGGCGGATGACGCCGCCGATCGTCGCGAGCGCGAGCTTGTCGACGATGCCATCATAGGGCGCCCGAATGACCGTCCGGTCCTGAAGATCGGTCGCGGACGCGGTGCGTGCCCGCTGCTGGCCGAGCAGGTCGGTCACCTGCGCCAGCTTGTCCCCCGCGTCGCTGCGACGCGTGGCGCGGATCTGGCCGATCTGGGCGCGCGCCTCGGCGATGCGGGCGCGGGCACCCGCCATCTCGGTGTTGAGATTGGCGATGTTGCCCGAGATGTCGGCGGCGGTCCGTTCCATCTGGTTGTAGCGGCTGATCGTCACCAGCTTGCGGTCGTACAGCGACGCCATGGCGGCGCGTTCGGGATCGATCAGTTTCGACTGGGTGCGCAGCGCGGCGACCTGGGTCTGGAACCCCGCGAGCTGCTGCGCATATTCGGCGGCGCGGGCCTCCGACTGCGAGACCATGCTGGCTTCCTCGGCCCGGCCAGCAGCGAACTGCATCCGCTCGTCGGACAGCGCCTCACGCGTTGCGGGGTCGGCGCTCGCCAGCAGGTCGGCGGGGAAGGTGATCGTGCCGGCACCCGATGCCTGCGCGCTCAGCCGCGCCTTGCGCGCGCGCAACTGGGCAACCGAGAGCGACGCCATCTGCGCGTCGCTCGACGTCACGACGTCATCGAGGCGCAGCAGCGGCTGGCCTTTGCGGACATGCTCGCCGTTGTGCACGAGAATCGCGGCAATCGTGCCGCCGGAAGGGTGCGCGATCGTCTTGACGCTCGATTCAACGTCGATCTGACCGCTGCCGACGACGGCCCCCTGGATCGGCATCAGCGTGGCGGCGGCGGTGGTGGTGACGACCATGGCCGCGGCGAGGCCGAGCGCGACGCGGACGCGCCCGCCGAGCGGGTCGATCGGTGCGTCGATCACGATGCCGGTCGCGCGGGACAGCGCGTCGAGCGGAAGAAGCGCAGTCGTCATGACAGTCACCCGTTTGCGGCCCGGCGCTGTGCGTCGAGGCATCGTTCGATAAGGGGGGTCGCGATCGCCGGAACGGAGGCGGGGGCGGGGGCCGGCGTCGCGGCGGGGGCTGGCCGCCCCGCCAGTTGCGGCAGGACATCGGCGCAGGGACCGAATGCCTGGACCCGCCCGTGGCGCAGGAACAGCGCCAGATTGACGCTGGCGAGCAGCGAGGGGCGGTGCGAGATCAGGACGACGATGCCGCCGCGCGCGCGCACCGCCTGAATCGCACCCTCCAGCGCGCGGTCGCCTTCATGGTCGAGGTTCGAATTCGGCTCGTCGAGGAGGACGAGGAACGGGTCGCCATAGAGCGCCCGCGCCAATGCGACGCGCTGCTGCTGGCCCAGCGACAGGCGATTGCCGCCGAGGCCTATGTCGGTGTCATAGCCTTGTGGCAGGCTGACGATCAGGTCGTGGACGCCTGCGGTCCTTGCCGCCGCGATCACGGTTTCCGACGTCGCGAGCGGATCGAAGCGGGCGATGTTCTGCGCGACCGTCCCGTCGAGCAGCTCGACCGACTGTGGCAGATAGCCGATCGAGCGGCCCAGCGCTTCCTCGCCCCATTGCGCCGCCGCGGCACCGTCGAAGCGGACCTCGCCCAGGCCCGGTTTCCACAGGCCGATCAGCGCGCGCCCGAGCGAGGTCTTGCCCGCGCCGCTCGGCCCGACGATGCCGAGGCCATCGCCCGCACCCAACGCGAAGCTGACGCCGTGCAGCGTGGGCGAGCGTGCACCCGGGGGCGCAACGTGGATCTGTTCGACGCGCACGTCGCGATGCGGGGCGGGCAGGGTGATCGCGGGCGGCGCGACCGGCGGTGTCGTGTCGAGCAGCTCGCCGAGCTGACGCCAGGCCTGGCGCGCCGGTACCAGCGGCCGCCACGTCGCGATCGCCTGGTCGATCGGGGCAAGCGCCTTGCCCGACAGGATCGAGGCGGCGAAGATGACGCCGCCCGATGCCTTGCCCTGGATGACCAGGATCGCGCCGATCGTGAGGATCAGCGACTGAAGCAGCATCCGGCCGATCTTGCTGATCCCCGACAGCGTGCCGGTGTCGCGCGCCAGCCGCCGATGCGCCGAGAGGAAGGCATGGTTGGCGGTCAGCCAGCGGTCGAGCATCCGGCCCCGCATGCCGAGCGCGCTGAGCATCTCGATGTGGCGCAGCTGTACTTCCGCGAGCGCGTTGCGGTCCGATGCGGCGAGCGACAGCGTCTGGGTGGGGGCGCGCGCGACGCGATCGGCGGTCAGCGTGAGCGCGACAAGCACCGCGCCGCCAGCCAGCGTCACGACACCGAGCAGGGGATGGAGAAACGCGAGGAAGCCGACGAACAGAAAGACCCAGGGCAGGTCCATCAGGACGGCAGGGCCCGGCCCGGCGAGATAGGTACGGATCGAATCGAGGTTGCGCATCGGGCCCAGCCCGTCGACCGACATGCGGCGACCCGCGAGCGCGCTGGTGCCGATCGCATGCTGGACAGTTGGCGCGAGCGATTGTTCGAACGCGCTGGCGACGTCGCCGAGGATGCGCCCGCGCAACAGATCGAACCCGCCCTGAAACGCATAGGCACCCACCAGCAGCGCGAACAGGCAGGCCAATGTCGTCAGCCCATGGCTCGGCAGGACCGAATCATAGACGAGCATCATATAGACCGACCCCGCCAGCGTCAGGATGTTCAGCACCGCGCTGAGCAGGCCGACGACGACGAACGCGCGGCGGTGCCGGCTAAGCGCTTGTCTTAAAACTGAATGCTGTCGCGGTGTGGCGGATGTCATGGCGACCCTGGGCTCCGGCGCACGGCCGGCAATGCCGCGCTGCGAAAGATTTACGCGGGGAAGGTTAACAGCAAAAAAAGATTGCCGTGATTTCCACGTGATACGTCACTTTTTCGCGGGCGTATCCGCCGGCTTGGGGGGGGTGGGTTTGGTCTCGACAACCGGGGATGCGGGCGCGGGGGCTGGCGCCGCGGGCGATCCGGGCATCCCGCGCAGAACCCAGCGCTGGCCTGTCGCGACGCGGGTGCCCGGTTCGCTGGGCCCCGGCACGGCGGCGGCGCTGTCATTGCCCGCCGTCGCAGGCTTTGCGATCCCGAGCGCGGGGCGTTCGGTCGGGAGCGGCGGCGGCGTGACGCCATCGGCAATCGGGTCCACGGTGCCGAGGATCGCCGCGAGTTCGGTCCCGCTCTGGCCGAAACCGCCCCGCCAGGCGACGGCGGGTTCAGCGCCGCGATAGGCGATCGAAAACGCGCGCGGCTGACCCCAGCCGCCGTCCCAGCGATAGAAGATGTGCGTACCGACATCCGCGAGCTTGACGAGACTGGTCGCCCAATAGGGGACGATCCAGTTGGTATGGTAATGCGTCGCGAGCCCGACCGGCGGATAGACATAGCCCGCGATCGCCGCGACCGCGATCGACCGCGCGCGCGCCCACAGCGCGGGCGCGGGCGTGCGGCGCAGGGCGCCGTCGCAGGAAAAGGTGAACTGACACCCGGTGCTGCGCGCCGATCCCTGGAACACGACGCCGCATACCGTGTGCGGATAGGCGGGGTGTCGCACGCGGTTGAGCACCACCTGCGCGACGGCGCGCTGCCCCTCGACAGGTTCGATCGCCGCCTCGTAATAAACCGCGGCGGTCAGGCAGTCGACGGCCCGGTCCCAGTCGACGGTGTCGTGGACGTTGAGGCGAAACGGCGCAGCGCGTGCCAGCGGCAGGGTCGAAATCGGGTTGGCAGCATTCCACACCTGCGCATCGGATCGATCGAGCGGGCGGATCTGGGTCGGGTCGGAAGGCGTGGTGGCCTGTGGCGTCAGCGCGGCGGGCAGAGGCAGGTGCGGGTCGCCGAGTTGCTGGACGACCTTTTGCCGGGGTGCGGGCTCGCTGCTCGGGAACGTCAGATAGCCCATCTGTGCCGCGACGAGCGCGGTTGCCGCGACGACGAACGCAAAGCTCATGGCGAGCAGCACCATGATATGCGTCTGGTTGCCGCGCCGGTGGGCGTATTTGCTGGAAATGGTCATGTCGGGGTTGCCAATTGCGCGGACTATCCGAAAAAATGCGTAAGCTGAAAGGGTTTTTGGCGTCGGCGGTGTCCCGTACCGGCCCGCGCGGGCGCGGCGTGCGGCCTTGCCGGGGGGAGCGACGCTGATATAGCGCGGGGAAATTGCCGTAAGGAGTGTCCATGATCACCGTGCTGATGGCAGCCGCCGTCGCCGCCGTCCCTGCGGCACAGGCGCAAACGGTCTCGCCGCCAACGGCCATCCCGCCAGCGGCCGTCCAGACGGTTCCGTCGCAACCGGCAACCGCACGGCCAGTCGCGCCGCCGGCGGCGTCCGGAACCGAACTGGGCTTCGTCAGCGGCCGGAACCTGTATGCGCGCTGCATCGAGAATTCCGCGGGGAGCATCTCCTATTGCTTCGCCTATCTCGCGGCGGTGCACGATACGATGCGCGCGTATGAAATCTGGCTCAACATGAGTGAATTCTGCGTGCCTGCGGTGACGAGCCAGGGCGATCTCAGGACCGCCTTCGTGCGCTACGCGCTGCAGCACCCGATCGACCTGGAGGGGCAGGCGGCATCGGTGGTCGTCAATGCACTGAAGGATCAATATCCCTGCATCCGGTCGCCGTCGGCGCCCATCGCGCCCGGGGCATCCCCATTGACGACCCGCCCGGCGACCACATCCCGCCGCTGAGAAAATGCACCGGCGGCGACGATTGTTGCCCGCCGTCTAACCGCTTCTTTACTTTCCATAATTACAGCGACTTCCGCCTCGACCGGATGGATTTTCCAAGACCGGCGCCAATGACGGAAGTGCGCCGTGACCCGGAAAATGCCTGCTACGATCCTGATTGCGCTGGCAAGTTCGGCGCTCGCGTCCTGCGGTGGCAGCACCGGATCGGCCCCGGTAGGCGTGGTGTCGGGGGCGGTGTCCGCAACCGGCAGCGGCGCGCCCGCTCCCACGCCGACCCCGACGCCCACGCCGTCACCGACGCCGGATCCCACACCCGCGACCGAGACCGCCGATGCCAGCGACGTGCAGCCGGCCGCCACGGGCAAACGCATCCTGCTGGTCGACAAGCAATTTTATGGCGCGGGGCAATTCCTGGCCTATGCCAGTCCGTGGTGCGCCTATATCGATTCCAAGCTCAAGATCGGGGTCGACCTGGTCAACACGATCAGTTTCATGGCGGGCAATTTCCCCAATGGCGTCGACATCACCGCGAGCGCGCCAAATGAGAATCCCAACCTGCATGGCTGTGGAGTCTACGGCTATCATTTCGCGGCCTATGGCAATTACGACGGGGGCGCTGCACCCGTTGCGGTCACGCCGCGACAGGTATCGTCGATCACCAGCTTCACGCAGAAATTCAGCTGGCACCCCGTCTATGGCGCGGCCGACAATTATAATGTCCTGAACGAATTCTACGTGACCTCGGTCGCGGGGGTTACCTCGGGCAAGGTCGCGGAGATCGGGTTGATGCTCCACGCGTCCGCCTCGGCGGCGTGGCTCGCCAAGAGCGGGACGCAGATCGGGACCTGGACCGACGATTCGGGGCGCGTGTGGAAGGTGTCGCAGGTCAAGAAGTTCATCATCGTCATTCCCGCCGATGGCAAGGATGCGCGGTCGGGCAGCATCGACTTCGGCAAGCTGTTGAAATTCCTCGTCTCGCGCGGTGTCCTGACGGGCAAAGAATGGGTCAATGGCGCCGCGATCGGGCTCGAGCCCGTGATCGCGACGAGCGCGATCACCGTCGACAGCTGGTCGATCGCCTTGAAGTGACCCGACGTCGGGCGCGGCGTGTCGCCGCGCCGCGTTACCGCCCCGTGTAGCTGCGGAACCAGTCGACGAAGCGGGGCACGCCGACCGCGATGGGGGTCGAGGGCCGGAAACCGGTGTCGCGCTCGATCGCGCTGACATCGGCATAGGTGGCGGGGACGTCGCCCGCCTGCATCGGTTCATAGTGACGGATCGCGGGCTTGCCGCACGCCTTTTCGAACTCATCGATCAGCGTTTCGAGCGGCTCGGCGCAATTGTTGCCGATATTGTAGATCGCGTGCGGTTTGGTGCTGCCACCCGCCTTGACGCTGCCGTCGTCGACGGGCGGGCGATCGAGCGTGCCGATGATGCCGGCGACGATGTCGTCGATATAGGTGAAATCGCGGCTCATCTTGCCGTGATTGAACACCTTGATCGGTCGGTCCGCCAGAATCGCATCGGTGAACAGCCAGGGTGCCATGTCCGGCCGCCCCCAAGGACCATAAACGGTGAAGAAGCGCAGGCCCGTCTGTGGCAGGCGGTGGATGTTCGCGATCGCCTCGCTCAGCAGCTCGTCCGCGCGTTTCGTCGCGGCGTAGGTCGACATCGGATGGTCGACGCGATCCTCGACGCGGAAGGGTAGCGAGGTGTTGCCACCGTAGACCGACGATGAGGACGCGTAGACGAAATGCGCGACGCCCTGCGCCCGCGCGAGTTCGACCATGTTGATATGCCCGACGAGGTTCGAGCGGACATAGGCCTTGGGGTTGTCGATCGAATAGCGCACCCCGGCCTGCGCGCCGAGGTGGACGACCCGGTCGAAGTCATGGCCGGCCATCGCCGCGACCAGCGCATCGTCATCGGCGAAATCAAGGTGGTGGAAGGTGAAGTCACCGCCGTGCCGCGCGATTTCCGCCAGGCGCGCGTGTTTGAGCGCGGGGTCGTAATAGTCGTTGAGCGAATCGATTCCGATGACCGCCTCGCCGCGCGCGAGCAGTGCCAGCGTGACGTGCATGCCGATGAAGCCTGCGGCTCCGGTAACCAGAACGCTCATCGTTTCTCCCTCACGCTGCAGGTGACCCATGCGGCAGCGGCCGCCGTCACGATGCTGGTCCCGTTCTAAAGCAAAAGGGTGCGGAGACAATCGCCGTCACGACGACGATTTTTTGCCTATTTGGTACATTTTGCGCTGTCCTACAGGGAGCAACGAGATTTATGCGTCAAGCCTGCATAGAACCAGGGAGGCGGTATGTCGTTGAATATCAGGGCTTATGGTGGATTCGTCCCGCAGATGAGCGTCGCGTTCGGCGCGCTGGATGGCGAGCCGGTGTCGGTGACGGGGACGACGCCGTTGCCGATGACGCCGCGGCTGACGGGGGCGGCGACGACGCCTCTCATGGGGACGACCACGGTCTCGGCGACCGTCGGCCCGTTCACGCCGGAACTCGGCCGGGCGGTCTGGCTGACGCTGGCGGGCAATTTCTCGGGCCGCGTCGCGCTGTTGCGATCGACCGATGGGGGCACGACGCAGGTGCCGCTGACCTATGCGGACGGCGCGGCGAAGCCGGCCTGGAGCGGCACGCTGAACGCGCCGGTGGCCGAAGAGACGGTGGCGGGCGCGACCTATTATCTCGCGATCACGCTCGATTCGGGCAGTCTTTCCTATCGGTTGGAGCAATAAGCGATGACGATGGACCTTCTTGCCCGCGATGCGGCGGACCGGCTGAGGCAGCCCGCGTTGTTGTCGCGCCCGGTGCCGCGGATCGCGATCATCGGTGACAGCATCGCCGCCGCCAACTGGAACCATGCCGACCAGATCAGTGCGAACAGCGCGGCCAATTCGCTGAAGGGATCGGCGGGGATCGTCACCTGGGCGCTCGCGCTGTCGGGGCAGCGGGTCAGCGCGCCAGTCGAGACGAGTGTGTGGAGCTTTCCGGGGCAGGAGACGAGCGTCATCCTCGCCAAGCTGCCCGCGTTCCTTGCGCAGATGCCGGTGCAGCCGGGCGCGGTGGTCGTCGAATGCGGGACGAACAACATCGGCCATGACGCCGCCGGTACGGGCGTGGGATCGGTCGCCGCGATCACCGCCGACTGGACCGCGATCGCGACCCAGCTGCAGCAGCGGGGCATCCGCACGATCTTCGTGCCGATCCTGCCACGCATCGGCGGGTCCGGCTATTTCACGACCAACGCGCTGACGCTGGCGCAATATGACGTGATCGACCGGTGCAACCGCTGGCTCAACCGGTTCGCGCACCGCTCGGGCGGCTGGGTCGCGGCGGCGACGACGTGCCTGCCCGACCTGACGCTGCCCGGCGGCGTCGGCGCGCAGCCGAGGGCGGACTATACGCAGGACGGCACGCATCCCGGCGTCACCGGCGGCTATTATATCGGCAAGGCGGTCGCGGCGATCCTGCGGCTGTGGTTCCCGCCGCTCGACCTGCTGCCGACGAGCAACATGGTGTGGGATGCAACCGCGCCCTTCGGCAATCTGCTCCAGAATCCGATGCTGCTGGGAACGAGCGGGACGGTCAGCGCGCCGTCGGCGGGCACGCTGTCGGGGACGTCCCCCACCAACTGGACGATGACGATGAGCAACACCGATGGTCTGACGGTGACGGGATCGCAGGTCATCTCACCGGTCAGCGGCATGCCGATGCACCAGTTCGCCTTTTCGGGATCCTATTCGCCGGCAGGGGCGGGGGTCTCGTCGCAGGCCTATGCGCGCATCCTGTGTACGCCGATGGCGGCGACGATTGCGGCGATCGCGCCGGGCGACACGGTCGAGGCGCTGATGGCGTTCGAGATTGACGCAGGGACCAGCGTGATCGCGCAGCCGACGCTACAGATGCGGTGGAACGGGTCCGCCAACTATCACGCCGACATGTATCCGACCGCGCCACAAGGTGTGCTGCCCGGCGAGGCGATCAGCGGCGTGCTGCGAACGCCCGCCTATACTTATGCCGCAAATCCGGGCGCGGGAAATCTGCAGTTGCACGCCCATGTTTATCTTCGTGATCTTCCGACCACGTCGACGAACGCGACCGGCACGATTCGATTGGGCCGGATGTCCTTGCAAAAGATTGAAACATAAGCACATGCCCAAGGAACAAGACGAACAGCCGGGGGGGCAATGCGTGCAAACGATCTGGCGCTGCTGCGATCATTATCCTATCAGGTGGCGTAATCCGACGATATCGAGGTTCTGAGACGGGCCTTTATTTGTCTCGTCGATCATTTGCATGAGTCAGCGCAATATGATGCGGATGCCGGCGACATGTGTCTTGACTGAACCCGTGCCATCACGGTTGCTGTGCGCTGACTGGTGATCGTGGCGTTGGTGACGGGCGGCCCGCCTGTCGCCGACGCGCGGTGTTGCTGCTGCACCGCCGATCGTCAGCGGTGGGAGTCGCGCGCGGAATTGTGGGTCGGCGCAGTGGCGATAGCGCGGTTCGCCTGGCCGGACGCCCAACAGCGCGGGCCAATGCTTGACGAACGGACCGACAAAGTCTCGCGATCACCGTTCATTGTCCTGCGATGATTGGCCTTTTTGGTATCCGTGTCATTTATATTGTGCCAAGGCTTGTGGATGCACGCGAGATCAGCGGCGCACCGAAATATCGACTATCGGGGAATATGCGTGGCGAGTTGCGTAACCGGAGTGCTGACACGGTTCGCGCGTGACCTTCGCGGCGTCGCGATCGATTGCGTTCTATGCTGATCGACGGCATCGCCAATCTCGCCGACCGGCCCGCCGGGGTCGTCGTCGTGGGATCGGGACCGGTCGGGCTGGCCTTTGCCACCGACCTTGCCCGGCGCGGGGTGCCCGTCCTCCTGCTCGAATCCGGTGGGCGCGGGCCGAATAGCGCCGCACAGGGGCTGTCCTCGGCTGAAATCCTCGACCCCGCGCGCCATGACGACATGGCGATCACGGTCGCACGGCGGCTGGGTGGCACGTCGAACCTATGGGGCGGCCGCTGTCTCCCCTATGATCCGGTCGATTATGTCGCACGCGACTGGATCGATGCGCGTTGGCCGATCGGCCAGGACGCGATCACCCCCTATATCACGACGGCATTGCGGACCGTGCTGGCGGGCGAGCCCGTGTTCACCGATTCGACGCCGCTGGTGCCGGGGGCCGATCCGTCGTTCGACGCCGATACGCTCGAGCGCTGGGTGAATATCCAGGCATCGCAGACGACGCATCGTGAGGCGATCGCGAACGATCCGCTGTTGGAAGTGCGCACCCACGCGACGGTCGTCGGGATCGACTTCGACGACAACGGCCGCGTCTCCGCGATCGAGGTCGCGCACACGCACAGCGGCGAACGCGCGCGCCTGGCTGTCAGCGAACTGGTCCTGGCGAGCGGCGGACTCGAAAGCACGCGCCTGCTGTTGTCGACGCAGCGCGCAGCGCCCAGCCGCTTCGGCGGGACCGAGGGGCCGCTCGGCCGCTATTATATGGGCCATATCATGGGCGAGATCGCCGATGTGGTGTTCGCGTCGCCCAAGACCGCGGTGGAATTCGACTTTCATGTCGAGGACGGGTCGTATGTCCGCCGCCGACTGGTGCCGAGCATGGCGACGCAGCTGGACCATCGGCTGATGAATTCGGCCTTCTGGCCCGTCGTGCCGCCGGTCGCCGATGCGCGTCACGGAAGTTCGGTCCTGTCGATGGCGTATCTGGCGCTGGCGAACGGGCCGATCGGTCGCCGGGTGATCGCGGAGGCGATCCGGCGGCGGCATATCCCCGAGACATCGGTGCCGCTGATGCCGCATGTCGTCAATCTGCTGACCGGGATGCCGTCTGCGGTATCCTATTCGATCGATTTCCTGCGGCGGCGGCGCGCCAAGGATTATCGCCTGCCTGGCTTCTTCCTGACGAACAGTGCCAATCGATACGGCATGTGCTTCAACGGCGAGCATGCGCCCAATCGCGAGAGCAAGGTGTGGCTGTCGAATGCCACCGACCGGCTGGGCTTGCCGTCGCTGGCGATCGACCTGCGCTTCGCTCCCGAAGATGCGGACTCGCTCGTCCGGACGCACGACCTGCTCGATGCGTGGCTGCGCCAGCAGAAGCTCGGCTATCTCGACTATCGTGGCGCACTCGAGGACCGGCAGGCGAACATCCTCGATCTGGCGAGCAACGGCACGCACCAGATCGGGCTGGCGCGGATGGCGGCGACGGCGCGGGAGGGCGTCGTCGATCAGAATCTCGCGACCTTCGATGCGCCCAATTGCTACGTTGCGAGCAGCGCGGCGCTGCCGACATCGAGCCAGGCGAACCCGACGTTGATGACGATGGCACTGGCGTTGCGGCTGTCGGAGCGGATCGCGAAGCAACACGCTCGATAGCCGGATCGACGACCCCGACCCCGAATTCGCCCGTTTTGGCGCAGCAGGGTGGGAAAATATAATCTTCTCGCTTATGCTCCTCACGGGCAACAGCAGGTCGCCATGAACGCCTTTCCAATCTTGGGCACGGGAAGGCAGGTGGGCTGCAGAGCATTCGAGGGGCAATTATGGCGATACGGTCTGGCGGCAACGTCGCGCTGGTGCATCCGTTCGATCCCCGCGGCGCGAAGGTCGGGGGGGTCGAAACATTCGTGCGGGATTACATCACGTTTTTCCCGAAGGACATGCACCTGCTGATGATCGGCGTCGACGGGTTCGGCGATCTGCCGCTGGGCGAGATCAGCGAAATCGAGGTGCGGGGCCGCACGCTGTCATTCCTGCCGCTGGTCCATCTGCCCGACACCCAGACCAATCAATATGCGGGCAAGTTGGCCGAATCGCTGACGCTGCGGTTCGTCGGGGCGGCGCTGAAGAATTTCGGCAAATTGAACAAGTTGCTGAACGGGGGTAATTATTCGCTCGATCTGCGGCGTACCGAGCTGGCGCCGATTGCGATGATGTTTCGCCGTCCGAGCGTGCAGATGCTGCACGACGGGATGTTCAAGGGCGCGCCGATGAATTCGCTGCTGCGCAAATTCTGGTGGGTAAAGGGCCTGTCGGAACGGTTTTCGCTCCGCCATGCCAGCGCTTTCTATTGCGTCAATCAGGACCTGACCGACCGGTTGAAGCAGGAACATCCCAGTCAGGCGCACAAGCTGGGGACATTGCCGACCTGGGCAAACCCGACGATTTTCGCGCCGTCGCCCTTTCCGGTGGCATCGGACACGATCAACATCGGCTTCACCGGGCGGATGGACAATTTCAAGCGTCCCGACCTGATGTTTCGGTTGGTGGCGAAAGCGCATGCAATCGATAACCGCGTCCGGTTCCATTATGTGGGCGATGGCGACGTCGAGCAATTCGCCGAATTCGATGCGATCCGGCATGTCACGGTGCTGCACGGACGAACATCGAGCGAGGGTCTCGCCAGGGTGCTGCAGACGCTTCATGTCGGGCTGCTGACGTCGGATTTCGAGGGCATGCCGCGGTCGGTCATGGAGCTGCTGGCGTCCGGGCGGTCGGTCGTTGCGCTGCACCTGCCGCAACTCGAACTCGTTATCCACGACGGCCAGAGTGGCTATCTGATCCCCCGCGGCGAGGATCAGCTGGATGTCATGGCCGGGCGCGTCATCGATACCTATCGCGCGATCGAGGCGGGATCGATCACGCCGGACAAGGTCGCCGCGGCGGTCGCCGACTTCGGCGCCGAACGTTTACTGGGTCGATTGTATAATGATCATCGGCGTATTCATAAAAAGGAGATATGACCGCGCTGCGTGGCACTAGTCACTTCAAGCACCCGATCATGTTATGTCGGCATGCCGCGCGCCACGTCGAAGTACCGGGAAACCAATAGATGCATGCAACGCCGACCAATGCCGCCGACGCGCAGGCCCCGCAAACGACGACACCGCATGAGATCCGCTTGTTCGGGTATCGCCTTCACCCACGAACGGGCAAGGAAGTCATCGACGAGGTCGCCGCCGCAGTGGCGCAGTCGCGGCGTCTGGTGATGGCCAATCTCAACCTGCATGGCATGGCGATGATGTTCGATAGCCCGGCGATGGCGCGGTTGCTCGCGCAGCCCGATGCGACGGTGATGATCGACAGCATGCCGATCCTGTTCGCGGCGAACATGCTCGGCCATTCGCTCCCGAGCGAAAAGCGGACGACATCGCTCGATTTCTACGACGACATGTTCCGCCTCGGGGTCGAGCGGGGCTGGCGGTTCGGTTATGTCGGCGCGACCGAGGAGACGTTGCAGCGCGGCCTGCAGACGTTGCGTGACCGGTTTCCCGGGCTCGACATCGACGGCCGCAACGGGTTTTTCGACATTGCCGACACTGCGCCGGGATCGCTGCGCAGCCAGATCGATGCGTGGCTGATCGACCGGTCGCACGATGTCGTCATCGTGGGCATGGGGATGCCGCGACAGGAACAATGGATCTCGCTGGTCCAGGAAAAAGTGCCGACGCGGGTGTTCCTGCCGACGGGTGCCTATCTCGACTATCAGGTGGGGGTGCAGAAACCCACGCCGCGCTGGGTGGGGCAGATCGGCATGGAATGGTCGTACCGGCTGCTCCAGTCGCCCCGACGGCTCGGCTATCGCTATCTCGTCGAGCCCTTTCTGCTCGGCCGAAAATTGCTGACCAAGCGGCATCCGCAGGCCGATCTGCTGGGCGACAAGGCATGACGCCCGCGTCCGCGTCCACACCCGCGATCGGATTCGGCTGTGCGTCGCTGGGGTCGCGTGTCGCCAAGGCGGATGGGCTGGCGGCGCTGGCACGGGCCTATGAGGCGGGCATCACTTGGTTCGATGTGGCGCCCGCGTATGGCGACGGCCAGGCCGAGAGCATTCTGGGCGATTTCGTCCGGGATCGCGGCTCGGTGCAGGTCGTGACGAAGGTCGGGCTCGTGCCGGGTGACGTGTCGATGGCAAAACGCCTGCTGCGCCCCGTGGCGCGCGCGGCGCTGGGCGCGATGCCGGGTCTGCGCGGCGCGATTCGACGCGCGCGACCCGCCAATGAAAAAGTGCCGCTGACCGGCGATGTGATCAGTGCGAGCATCGATGCCAGCCTGTCGCGCCTGGGCCTGGACCAGGTCGAGGCGCTGATGCTCCACGATGCCACGATCGACGATGTTCGCGACGCGGGGGTGGTGCGCGCGCTCGGCGAGGTGTTGGCGAGCGGCAAGGCCCGGCATGTCGGCATTGCGTCATCGGTGGAGGTGGTGCTGGCGGGCAGGGCGGCGTCCGATCTCTATTCGCTGTTCCAGGTTGCCAACAACCCGTTCCAGCGCGCGACGGCGGTCGCGGCGGCGATCGGTAAGGGTGCATCCACCAATCGGCTCGTGACGCATAGCGTGCTCGGCGCTGACGGGCATGTCGAGCGACTGGTGCGGTTGATGGGTGCCGATGCCGATGTGGCGCGCGCGATGGCGGACGCGGGCTATGACGAATCGCCGCGCGCGGCGGCGGTCGCCTTCATGACCGACTACGCGCTGACGACCCAAGGGGTCGACGTCGTGTTGATGTCGATGTTTCAGCCGCGGCACATGGCCGCCAATCTGGCGCGGATCGACCGGATGCGCTCGGCGGGCACGCGACCGGGCGTATCGGCTGTTCTGGCGATGATCGATCATCACCTGACGCGGCGCGAACTCTAAATGAACGATGGACGGCTAACCTGCTACACCGTATGCAAATTACTGGTCCGTCGCAGTGAGGTGTAGCGTGCTGACGAAAAGCTCGCAGCCGCGCGCGCATCAGGATGAAGACAAATCTTCCCGGCGGCTGTTGCTGATGGGTGGATCTGCGAATCATTGGGGTGGCGTAGAGGCATTTTGCGACCGCGCCGCCGATGCGCTGGAGCGCAATGGCCGGTGGGCCGTCGACCGGATCCCGACTTGCACTGCCCATTTGAACCTGTCGACGTTCCCCGCCTATCTGGCGGGCATGCGGTCGCTGTGGCGGCGGCGGCGGGCGTTGCCTGATGTCGCGTGGATTCAATACGGCAATCTGCTCGACCTCACTTATGTGTTGCTGGCGAAGATGATGGGGATGCGCGTCATGGTGACGCCGCATCTTGGCATCGGCTGGCGATCGCAGCGCAATCCGCTGTTGCGGTGGCTGAGCTACACGATTCTTCGCACGGCGGACCGGCTGGCGCTGATCTCGCCAACGCAGGAGGCGGAGCTGATGCTGCCGCATTCGGTGCCGCGGACGATGATCCGGACGTTCCTGCCGAAACAGATTTTCGACGACGCGCCCGCCGACGCGGCGATGTTGCCGCCCGAGCTGCAACTGATCCACGCCGGCCGCCTGTCGGCGGGCAAGGGGACGTTCCTGCTGGTCGACGTTTGTGCAAGGCTGCGCGATGCCGGGGTGCCGTTCGCCGCGCGAATCATCGGCAGCGCCGACCAGGCGACGATCACGCGGCTGCGCCAGGCCGTCGTCGATCGCCACAACATCCTGATCGTCGGGGCGACATCGGCGGGCAAGACCACCTTGGCCAACGCCCTCCTGGCCGAGGTCGCCAGGCACGACGAGCGGGTGGTCATCTTGCAGGACGTGCCGGAGCTACAGTGCGCGGCGCCCGACTGCGTGGCCCTGCGGACCAGGCCCGGCGCGGTCAGCATGAACGATCTGGTGCGCTCGACCCTGCGGTTGCGTCCCGACCGCATCGTGGTCGGCGAGGTTCGAGGCGGCGAGGCGCTCGATCTCCTCAAGGCCTGGAACACCGGCCATCCAGGCGGCCTGTCCACCATCCACGCCAACTCCGCTCGCTCGGCCCTCTATCGCCTGGAGCAGCTGGTCCAGGAGAGCGTGGTCGCCGTGCCGCGCCGGCTGATCGCCGAGGCGGTCGAGGTGGCCAAGACGGCCGACGTCGTGGTCATGGTGCTGGGCGACAACGAACAGACCAGCCGCGAGGCCTGGGCCGACAACCATCTGGGCGACCGGAACGATCTGGACCTGATCGGTCAGCAGAACGATCTGGCCAAGGCGATCTTCGACCTGGGCAAGCCCACCGTGGTGTTCCTGCTCAACGGCCGTCCGCTGTCGGTCAATCTGCTGGCGCAGCGGGCCGACGCCATCATCGAGGGCTGGTATCTGGGTCAGGAAACCGGCAACGCCGCCGCCGACATCCTGTTTGGCCGCGCCAATCCGGGCGGCAAGCTGCCGGTCAGCATCGCGCGCGATGTCGGTCAGCTGCCGATCTTCTACAACCGCAAGCCCACCGCCCGGCGCGGCTATCTGTTCGATGCGCCGACCAGCGCGCTCTATCCGTTCGGCTTTGGCCTGTCCTACACCCGCTTCGACATCTCGGCCCCGCGCCTGGCCAAGGCCAGCATCGGCCAGGGCGAGAGCGTCGCGGTCGAGGTCGACGTCGCCAATACCGGCAAGGTCGCCGGCGACGAGGTCGTGCAGCTCTACGTCCATGACGTGGCCGCTTCGGTGACCCGTCCGGTGCTGGAGCTGAAGCACTTCAAGCGCGTGACGCTGGCGGCCGGCGCCAAGACCACCGTGACCTTCCAGATCGCGCCCTCCGACCTGTGGCTGTGGAACCTGGACATGAAGCGCGTCGTCGAGCCCGGCGACTTCGAGATCCTGGTCGGGCCCAATTCGGTGGACCTGAAGAAGGCGACGCTGACGGTGGTGTGAGGGCGCAAGCCAACCGGTAACAAAAACCCGTTCTCCCCGGCGAAGGCCGGGGCCCAGATCGAACCCGGTGACTTGGTCGATTGGGTTGAGGCAGAAGGCGCATCATCCCCAAACGCTCAGGCTGAATCTGGGCCCCGGCCTTCGCCGGGGAGA
>ENA-ORXF01001026-ORXF01001026.1-marine-metagenome-genome-assembly--contig:-NODE-1026-length-18771-cov-7.739649_pt1 | contig 18771 bp, 8 predicted proteins | sample MGYA00237864_ERZ511476 | MGnify/ENA primary metagenome ERZ511476 (study PRJEB26306, sample SAMN06343908) | marine metagenome | isolation source: coastal waters | place: Atlantic Ocean: West Antarctic... | reverse complement strand
TAATCATGGGTCTTATTACCCGAAAAATGAAGAGTTCGTGCAAGAAGGAGTTCCTTACATCTCAGCTAATTGTATTGAAGATGATGGTATTTCATTGAAAAAGGCAAAATACTTGACTGAAAAAAGAGCTGATACAATAACAAAAGGAATCTCGCAGGATGAAGATATATTATTAGCTCATAATGCAACTGTAGGACCTGTTTGTATTTTGCGAACAAAATTGAATCGAATTATATTAAGTACTTCATTGACATATTACAGAGTCGATAAAATTAAAATTAATTATACTTTCCTCTTTTATTTCATGAGATCTAGATTGTTTCAATCTCAGTTAGAAAAAGTAATGAGCCAATCGACAAGAAATCAAGTACCAATTACTACTCAAAGAAAATTGTTTTTTATAATTCCGCCAATTGAAATTCAAAACCAATTAATTGAAAAAATAATAATTATTTCTGGAGCAGGTAAGAAAATTGAATCAAAAATCGCAAGTTCTCAATCAGTACAAAAAAGTTTAATCAATCAAGTGTTTTAGGTATGGGATTTAACGAACTAAATAGCGTAGAACATTACATCATTCATCAATTGAGTGGAGTAAACTTAAACGATTCGAATGCTGCTGAACCAAAAGTGGGTTATGGAGTACAATGGGAATTTAAATCGTCCGATCAAATCAAGCGAACAGTCAATGAGGTTTTGGTAGAATCAGAATTAAAAGCAGCATTGGTTCGCTTAAATCCTGAAATCACTTCAAACCCAGATTTAGCAGATGAGGTTATTTACAAATTAAGAGCGGTACTTATTGCTGTCAACCAAGTTGGTTTGGTAAAAGCCAATGAAGAGTTCTTCAAATGGATGACGGGCGATAAAACAATGCCTTTTGGTGAGAACAACCGCCATGTGCCTGTTCGCTTAATAGACTTTGAAGATGTATCCAACAATACCTATATCATAACCAATCAATACCGCATCCATCACCGCGAAACTAAGATTCCAGACATTGTAATGATGATCAATGGAATACCGGTTGTAATTGGAGAAGCCAAAACACCTATTCGTCCATCTGTAAGCTGGTTAGACGGAGCACATGAAGTGCATGAAGTTTATGAAAATGCAGTTTCTCAATTATTTGTTCCTAATATTTTATCTTTTGCTACAGAAGGCAAAGAACTATATTATGGTGCGATTAGGACACCTTTAGAGTTTTGGGCGCCATGGCGCTTAGAAAATGATGAAGATGCTATTGCAAAACGTTTGGGTTTAGGAGAAGTAGGAAAAGAATTGTCAGATTTATTACATCCAAAGTGTTTGTTAGATATTTTACAAAATTTCTCTTTATTTACTTCAAATAACAAAAAACAACGGATTAAAATTATTCCAAGATTTCAACAATATGAAGGAGCTAATAAAATTGTAGCACGTGTTAAAGCGGGTAAAATTAAAAAGGGATTAATCTGGCATTTTCAAGGTTCAGGAAAGTCTCTATTAATGGTTTTTGCAGCGCAAAAGCTTCGCAAAGAAAAGGATTTAAAAAGTCCTACAGTAATTGTTTTAGTAGATAGAATAGATTTAGATACCCAAATAAGTGGCACTTTTAATGCTGCGGATATTGCCAATGTAGAAACTACAGATAGCATTAGTGAATTGCAATCGTTGTTAGAACGTGATACGAGAAAGATTATCATCTCTATGATTTTTAAATTTAGAGATGCGAAACCAAATATGAATACCAGAGACAATATTATTGTTTTGGTTGATGAAGCGCACAGAACGCAAGAGGGTGATTTAGGACGACAAATGCGTGCCGCTTTGCCAAATGCATTTCTTTTTGGTTTAACAGGAACACCTGTAAACAAAGCTGATAAAAATACGTTTTGGGCATTTGGAGCAGAAGAAGATGAAGGTGGCTATATGTCACGGTATACCTTTCATGATTCTATAAGAGATAATGCTACATTACCATTGCATTTTGAACCACGTTTAGTAGATGTGCATGTTGACAAAGAGACAATAGACAAGGCATTCGCGGAATTTAAAGAAAATACAGCTTTATCAGATGAAGAAGCAGATGCTTTAAATAAAAAATCTGCTAAAATGGCTGCCTTTTTAAAATCACCAGAGCGTGTTTCTAAAATTGTAGAAGACATTGCCAATCATTTTAAAGAGAAGGTAGAGCCACACGGATTTAAGGCGATGATTGTGACTCCAGACCGCTACGCTTGCGTGCAATACAAAGAAGAATTAGACGGGTATTTCCCAACTGAGGCAAGTCGGGTAGTTTTTTCGATTTCAGCTAATGATGATTTTGAATTTAAAAATAAATGGGGGGTCGATAAAAGTGAGCAAGTTAAAATTGTAGAAAAATTTAATGATGCCCAATCTAATCTTAAATTTATAATTGTAACAGCTAAATTATTAACAGGTTTTGACGCACCTATCTTACAAACCATGTACTTAGATAAGTCTATTAAAGACCATACACTTCTGCAAGCGATTTGCAGAACAAATAGGTTGTACAAAGGAAAATCCTTTGGACGTATTGTAGATTATTTTGGGGTATTTGATGATGCAGCAAAAGCCTTGCAGTTTGACGAGGAAAGCATAAAAACGGTTATTTCTAATCTTTCTGAATTGAGAAATAAGTTACCAAAAGCAATGAAAGAAGCCTTGTCACATTTTGAAGTAGTTGATAAAGTTATAGAAGGTTTTGAAGGCCTAGAGGCTGCACAAAGTGCGATAGGGACTAATGATAAAAAAGATGCTTTTGCAAAAGATTTTAAATTTCTATCAAAAATTTGGGAATCTTTATCACCAGACAACATATTGAACTCATATCAGGAGGATTATAAATGGTTATCTCAAGTATTTGAATCAGTAAGACCTGCAGCAGATAATATTGGTAAGTTACTTTGGTTTTCATTGGGTGCAGAAACCACAAAACTAATCCATGAAAACATACATGTTGGTGAGGTACATCATCTAGATGAGTTTATATTAGATGCAGATGTTATTGAAGATATTTTTAATAATCCAGATCCCGCAGGAGCTAAAAAGTTAGAGAAACTATTAATTAAACGATTTAAAAAACATGGAGGAGACCCTAAGTTTAAATCTTTAAGTGAGCGCTTAGAAGCATTAAGAGATAAAGCCGAGCTGGGTTTAATCACCTCGATAGAGTTTATAAAGGAGCTTTGTAAATTGGCTAAAGAGACTGTTGAGGCTGAAAGAAAGCTAGAGGAACTTGTAATCAAAAAAACACCTAAAGCAGCGCTTACTGAATTATTCATGGAGTTGAAAGATGAGGAAACACCGGCAGTTGTAGAACGTATTGTGGAAAATATTGATGCTATTGTGCGGGTAGTTCGTTTTCCTGGTTGGCAAAAAACAAGTTCTGGCGAACGTGAGGTTCAAAAGTCTTTGCGTAAAGCTTTGTTAAAGTATAAGTTGCATAAGGATCAAATATTATTTGAACGGGCTTATGGGTATATAAAAGAGTATTATTAGAAGAAAATGGATTGTTAGTCTTTCAAACAGATCATATTTTTAATTCACCAAGTGCTGCTACGGGTGCAACATTAGCAAGAAAAGCAAATGGATGGAGAGAATGGAAAGATAAAGCAGGAGCCACCTTAGATGCGCTGAAAAGGAAATAAACTATTGTTTTCTTTACAACCGTTATTATGAACTAATTATTTTTTTCCGATGTCTCTCCAAGTATTTTGCAGGGATGGAATAGCTACCTTGGTAACTTAGAAGCGCAGCTTATTTTTAATTATCAAGTTTTGCAAGAAGTTTTATGAAAATTAGGATTGCATGGTTTTACAAAACAGAAATTAAGAGTAGCTTAGTGCATTATTGCGAGTGCTATTTATAAATTGCAGAATCCCGCACTTTTAAATGCGGTCTTCTTTTTTAATTATTATTTATTCAGATTATCTTTGTGAGATATTTCTACTTATTTTTAGATTTATTTAAACATGTGTTCGCAAAATTAACTTAAAAAAAAATAAATAAGTTTTAAAATTTATGTCTAAATTAACAGTTATTGATTTTTTTTGCGGAGCAGGAGGTTTTTCTGAGGGTTTCAAACAAATGGGTTTTGAAATTATTAAAGGTTATGATAATTGGCAACCAGCAATTAATACGTATAATCATAATTTTGGGACGGATTCTAAAGTTGAAAATATATTAAATTTTATAGATTCTGTTGAAAAAATAAATCAATTACCTCGTACTGAAATTATAATTGGGTCTCCACCATGTGTTTCATTTTCAAGCTCAAATAAGTCAGGTAAAGCTGATAAGTCTTTAGGTCTAGATTTAACAAAATGTTTTTTAAGAATAGTAGCCGTTAAGAAACATGAAAAAGGTTCTATCTTAAAAGCTTGGTTCATGGAAAATGTTGCTAATTCAAAAAAATATGTAAGCCAAAAATATTCTTTTAAAGATTTAGATCTTTCAGATTGGGCAATTATAAACGGTAAAGATCCTAATGCAGAAGCTTTAAACCTTAAAGACAATACCGAAATAATTAACTCGGCTGATTACGGATCATATCAGGCAAGAAAAAGAGCAATTTCTGGTGAAATCATTTCATCCAAAAAATTTGATATCCCAAAACCTACACATTCAAATATTGAAGAAGATAATTTACGGAATTGGAATACATTGGGGGAATTAATAGAAAACATACCATCTCCTATTTCTAAAGGGTCCGATTTTGAGATAAAAGACCCTGTTTATAAAGAAATAAAACTAAAGCAAAGTGATATTACTGACCATTTTTATGATAGCGGTTTATATAAAAGTGAATGGCGTCAATCTAAGGAACACAAAGTAAATCACTATTGTATGGGGAAAATGTCCTTCCCAGAAAATCTTAATAAGCCTAGTAGAACAATTACTGCTACAAAAAGTGGTACATCTCGTGAGGCATTAATTTATAAATCAGAATATAATAGAAAAGGCAATGGTGAATATAGAAGTCCTACTGTACGTGAGGCTTCCAGTATCATGGGTTTTCCTTTTACATATCAGTTTCTAGGGAGTAATAATGCTAAATGGCGATTAGTAGGAAATGCTGTTTGTCCTTCGGTTAGTAGAGCGTTAGCTAATGAAGTTCTACTAAGTTTAAATATGAAACCTCCTAAAAGATTAAAACTAAATAAAAAGATAAATTTTGTTGAAGTAGAGAATCTAAATGATTTTAAAGAGAAACTATTTGACAAACAACCCAAAAGGACTAAGGATTCAAGGTTCAGAAGGCATCCAATTAAAGCTGGAAATTTAACCGTGACATTGTCAAACTATGATATTGTAAAAAAATCAAAAGTAAAAAACAAATGGTTTACATCAATTCAATATGGAACAGGTATAAATTTTAAAAATCAAGTAGTTCAGGATGATTATTATAAAGAAATTGAATATTTGTTGAATAAGAATAAGCATGGAAAACATTTTATAAAAATAATCAATAATGGTTTTTCAGGAAAAATTGCTGATGCTTTTAATTTACAGAAAATGTATGAGTTACAGGAATCTATAGGTAATTATAAAGAACCTACAGAATTGGTTAACGAGGTGAATACAATTATTAAAAACATAAACTTAGATAATAACTTACTTAAACAAGAAGAAAGAAAAATATTTGCTTATAAGGATGAAATTCCAATGGAACAATTATTTGCCCTATACGCTATAAATAAAATTGCATCAGTAGCTAACGAAAAAGAAGTAACCTATGCCAATAATATTATTAAATAATTATCCGGAAAATAATTTAGAAAAAAATATCACTAAAAAAGACGGTTCTCCTCTATATGGCGAGCTGTGGCTTTACAGACAGTTTTTAAAGTTTAACGAGTATCACAAATTACCACAAAATGAAACTTGGTATTTAAAACACGATTACAATTTATCAACACATCCTGCCAGTAAAGGGAAAGTAGAAGGTCAAATAGATTTTATTTTATTATCTAAATATGGGATATTAATTATTGAAATTAAAGGAGGTGGGTTAAGAGTTGATGAAAATGATCAATATTTTTCATACAATAAATCAGGTGAATACAAAACACAAAACCCATTTAACCAAGCTAAAGAATATACACATACTCTAAAAGAATTAATAGATGAGAGTGTCTTTATTTATAGAGCTGTTGTGTTGCCCAGTGAAGCTGGTTTTCAGTTAAAAGGTCCTCAATTAGCAGGTTACAAAAACCTACTTTTTTCTAAAAAAGATTTCTCTAATTTTAATGATGGAGAAGATGACCAGGCTATAAATAAAATTTTCTTTGATTTTTTAATAGATTTAGCAAAATCCTCAAGAAGTAAGATTTTAAAAGAGTTAAATCCAAGTTGGCCTGCTGAAAAAATAAATCAAAAAAGATTTGAAAAGTATCCTGAACTTTCTTCAAAAAAGCTTAAGTCATTAAAATCGCAGTTGTTTCCAGTTCAATCCTCATATGGGTATAACCCTGATAGGATTAATTCAGAAATTATATTGAAAGAAAATTATGAAACCTTAAAAGGTTTAAGGAGAAATAGGAAGGTAATCATCCAAGGTGCGCCAGGAACAGGGAAAACAGTGTTAGCTAAGAAGTTTTTAGCAGAGAATATCTTAAAGCAACAAAAAGGTATATATTATTGTGCTAATAAGTTGATAAAGTCAAAAATTGAAAATACAATTATAAGGGATTATGGTATAGATAATATTTTGATTACATTCAAAGTGTATTCACAAAATGATGTTAACGAAGATTTTTTGAATGAAATGGCGTTTGTTATTTTTGATGAAGCACAAGAGTATTTCAATGAAGGTTTATTTGAGTTGATTGAGAAATTTGAAAACAGAAAAGATCCTCCAAAATTTTTAGTTCTTTACGACCCAAAACAGACAGTAATATACAATTTTAGTGATATCTCTTTTTACACGGATTTTTATATTGAGAATGGTTTCTCCCATTATTTATTTGATGAAAATTATAGATGTGGTCAAAATCAAAATGTTATAACACTTTCAAATGATCTTTTGAACAGTAAGGAAATTGCACCAGATGTGATTGCTTTAGAAATCGTTGCTAAATTAAGAGCCGTTAAAGAAATTATCGATGAAACTAAATTCTTGAAATCTGAACAAATAATTTTAATTCATAATTCATTAATTGCTGATTTTAAAGAAATAATAAAAGATTATTTTAAATCTGATTTAGAAGAATTAGTTGATACTAATATAAATATCCCAACTTCTAAAATCAGATTTACAACTCCAATAAAATATAGAGGGTTAGAAAATAAATCTGTGTATTTAATTACTGATAATTTGAACGAAAGTTCTAAAGTGCAAAATTATGTTGCAGTTACTCGGGCTATGGAACAAATTAAAATTATTTTATGGAAAAAGTAGAGTTTGAATCTATTCATAATGTAGTCATTGATTGTTTAAACAAAGAAAATGACAATAACCTAGAAGTTATTGGGTTGTGGTACTATCGATTTTTAAAATCTGAAACTGAGAAACTTTCTTTGTATTTACCTTTTTACTCTATAGAATTTACAAAACTAGCTTATACTTACATTAGATTATTTACTGTTGCTTTTAATTTACTTAAACAAAACAAATTAATAGATTTTAAGGGTACTTGTCTATTTGATATATTCAATAAACAACCTCGTACCGAAATAGGCCTTTTAACATTAGATTTTTCTGAGCAAAAAGACAATCTTGCCTTATGGGGCGAAGATACATTAACAAAATTAGATCAGTTTTTACCTGTTTTTAATAAAGAAGAACTTATTGAGTTTGACGAACCAAAAACAATAGAAAACACATTTCAATTATTTAAAAGCATACGAAATGCTAATTTTATTAACTATCCTGTTCTTATCAGTATAGAAGAAAGAATGTTGTCTTTTAATAGCATAGATAAACGTGATGACCAATTGATTTCTGAAAAATTATTCTTGTTAAATACAAGGCTGAAAAGAAAGGAGGCAATTCAAATTAAAAAAGAATTAGCGAGTGATTTTAAAAACGGTATTTCGGTTAAATACCCCTATTCGTTGAAACCTACATTTCCTCTTACAGAAATAGGTGACAAGAAATTTAAACTCGTATTTAATAATCGTTTTGCGTATAATGATATTTTAGAAGAAGATATCTACTTATTACAAGATGAAGCAAAATTAACTACTCAATTAAAATACAATATAGTTGATACTAAACATAGTAAAGAGTTGTTTGAGTTATTTAAAAGATTTAAAGAACAATGGGTCGGTTTAGAATTAAATAAATTCACAACCCCTTTTCCTAAATATTGGTTTCTCTTCTTAAATAATTCTTTAACTAAAGAAGACTGGCTAATCCAATTCAAAAAAGATTTCCCTGCTGTTGCAGAAAAGCCAATAATAAGATTAGTAGAGAATATAATCAATGAGCTTATTAAAATAAATTGGATTAAAGATGAAATAACTGATTCAACAAAAATTCTATTTCCTGAGTTAAAAAGTCATAGAAAAAAAAGGTTAGAATTTATATATAATAATTTCAAAAACCATATAAACACTCTTAATCCAAAGGTTGTATTCATAAGAAAAATAGACTCAAATAATTATGAAAACGTAATTGTTTTAGACTCATTTAATATCATTGATTTAGTAAATAAAAATCAATGTGACTATAATGGCGAAATCAATATTGTAGTGCCAGATTTTTTATATTTCGGATATCAACCTTCGATTAAATATCATCTATTTAACTACCAATTTACATCTTTACTAAATGGATTGAGAGAAGAATTGGACATTAATTTTAGTTCAAATAAAGAGAATATTGAAAAATCTAGAAATGAAATAATTAAGGAAATAAAAACTGAATTTAAAATATACAGAGAAAAATATAAAGAAGAAATACAAAAAGAGGAGCCTTTTGTTGAATCAGAAGAAAGACCAAATGAGGAAGATATTGAATTTACTAATGAAGAAGAAATTGAAAATACTAATCCCGATAAAGAGAGTAATAATAAAACTGTCTTAATTAACCAAAATCTAGAAAACGAATTAACTATTTCATCTACAGAAAAAGTACTCTTACAAAAGGACACGTTGCTATATGTCAAAGCAGGAAATCTTGAAATAGGGGACTTAATTATCAGGAATAGTGCTATTTCAAAGTTATATAGAACTAGTGATATTTATGAAATACTTATAAGTATACCTGATGATATTTCGAATTATCAAAATGAATTATTTAGAATAGAAAATATATATCAACTATTAAGAAAAAAGGGATTGTCCATAGATACTGAATATCATTTTAAAAAAGAGTATTTAATTGAGCACTGTAATTATGCGAATTTTATATTGCCGAAAAGAAAAATGGATGGGTTAATAATATGTAAGGTGTTGAATATTAGTGAATCGGACTTGGGTCGAGCTTATATTGCATATTACGGTAAAAGAAAGCAAAATGAGTTAAAGGAAATGTATAAATCAATAATTGATTTACTTTTAGAAAATAATTGGATAGGTACTATTGAAGATCCAAACATTATTGCCTCAGTATCAGAGGTGGTTTATCACTATAACTCCATATTTGAAACTACTGACCCAATTGAAATTAGAGAAATTTCCGAGTCCATAATTTCAACCATTTTAGACCAACTCAAGTTCACGGAAATAAGGACTATTAAAACTATTGAAAATGAATAAATTTAAAGAAAAACGAGATAGTTTAGAAAACTATGTAAAGGAGCAAATTATAGGTCCAGGAGCATATAATAAAAAGTATTTTTTTCTTGAAAATTGGGAGAAATCAGAATTCTGTGGTACGGATTTATCTAAGGTTAAGGCTATTCAAAACATTAGTGAAGTTATCACTGAGGTACCTGCTTACCAATATAGTTCTGCTATTTTATTTCCAGTAACAACCCAATCCACACAAGTTGAAAATGAAAATTCAAAAGAAGAGTTGGATAACCATGTTGATGAAGAAATAATTTCAAACTCCTCTGCTGACGATGAAGATTTTAATGGAAATACCTCTTCTAATGTGGTATTAACGCAACAAAATTATCCTAATACCTTTGGATTGTCTTTTGTTCTTAATAAAAAGAAAGACATTAATAAAGATTTAAAAATCACACTCTCTTATCGAAAATACTTACATATTAAAAAAGAAGTATTAAGCAGAAAAATAGCGATTAATATCAAAGAGTATAAAGATGAAATCAAAACGATAGTAACGACATACTTACATGCTTTATTTGGTGTAGAAGAAAAAGACAGTAATCTATTTATATTTCCTAAAAGGAAATTTGAACAAGAAGATATCTATTCTATTGATTATGAACTGTTGAATAATTACGTTAAAAAAGAATTCATTTCAGTTTTAGATAATGTCTTCAGTGAAGAACTTGTTGAGTTAAAGGACGAAAATAATGTTAAATATTTTGGTCTAATTGACTATAAAGTTCAATTTTATTCTATTACAGAGTCCAAGCACAATCACTCAAATGTTTATACAATTTTCAACAACTCAATTATTAATTTTATCAAAAAAAAGTTAGAAGATAGCGGCTCTAACTATTCTAAATTTAAAGGTTTAGTTAAAATATTAGAAATTTATAATCAGTTAATAGAAATAACTACTGATTTAAAAACAATTGTAAAAGCAAAAAATGCTACACCTATTTGGGTATCTGAATACCATTGTAAAGATATTAATTTACCAAAAATAATAGAAAATCAAAACATTCAACGAGAATCATTAACGGCAATTGATGAAGCAGATAAAGAAGGCTTGCATTATTCTGTTCAGTACATTACAAAAGAGGATAAGGTTTATGTCAAATTATTAATTGTGAATACCAACCAATACGAGTTAAAAGTAGATGAGCCACCACAATTAAATAAAAAAGATAAAGCTAATAAATTATCGTTTTTTGGTATTGAACTAAAAATCACTGAAAATAGCGCAGGGTGTCTTTTAGAATATAACCCACCACAATTATTGGATTTTGATAAAGAGGATGGTTTTAATAAATTAATATATAGAGAATATATTGATTATGGGGAAGGTTATAATACCTCAGTAGATTGGGGTAAAACAGAAAGTGGTTTAACCTTTGTTTCATCTAATTTTTTACCAACACAAGAAACGCCTACTGTTGATTTTAAACCCAGTAAAATCGAAGCTGGTAAAATTATTGGTAGAATTGAAAATGATGATATTTTATCTTTTCGTTATTTATCTACATTAAGCAATGAATCTGATGAAGATGTTATTATTGGATTGAATACTTTTATTGACGCTTATGGTAATGAAAATGATGCAAGTTGGATAAAAGACAAACAATTAGATTTAGACAACGAAAATCTTAATGAAGAATCAAAAGACTTATTAAACAGACAGTTGAAAGCTTGCAGGAATGACTATAAACGCTTAAAAAGAAACATCACTTTATTAGAGAATAATGAAGAAGCATTAGTAGCATTCCGAGCAATGAATACTGCGATGTTTATGCAATTGCACCATAGTATAAATAAAAAAAGCATAAGTCCTTTCGTTCCCGATAATGAGGATAACGAAGACTATTATAAATCTGTTGAATTAAAAGATGAATATAAATGGCGTTCTTTTCAATTAGCATTTATCTTATTAAATGTAGATGCTTTTGTAAAACCAGATGAAGACGACAAGACCGTTAAAGATATATTTGGAACAGGTTGGCCAGAAAGAAATGAAATATCTGATTTAGTATGGTTTCCAACAGGTGGTGGTAAAACAGAAGCATATTTAGGGATTATTGCTTTTACAATTGCATTAAGGAGATTTACTAAAGGAGAAGAGGCCGGTGGCACATCGGTTTTAATGCGTTATACTCTAAGAATGCTAACTTTACAGCAGTTTCAAAGAGCAACGATGTTAATTTTCGCATTAGATGTGATTCGGAAAGATGATTTTTCGTTACCAAATAGTTTATCATTAGGAAATGAAAGAATTACAATAGGCTTATTTGTTGGGGGCGATTTATTACCAAATTACTGGAGCCAAGGTGATAAATCAATGCTTAATGAATTACAGAAAATATCCAATTATGTTGAAAATAAACAATCAATTTCAACCAATTTGCCATTTACAGATTGTCCATGGTGTGGAGGTGATTTATTTACAGATAAAAATTTAAATAATATTAGTCCTAATCACACTAAAGATAATAATACTTATGGTATTAATGATCAGTTAAATATTTCTTGTAATACTGAACAATGCACCTTTTACGCTGAATATGCAGATGATGATGAGAGTTTGCCTTTTAGATTATTTGATGAAGATATTTACAAATTCCCGCCCACATTATTGTTTGGTACAGTAGATAAATTTGCGGCTTTAGCAAATAATGTTTCAACAGTACCAGGGGTTAGAAACAAAGATTCTAGAAGATTAGTGGGTAAAGGTCATAACAGAAACGTATTACCACCAGAACTAATTATTCAAGATGAGTTACACCTATTATTAGGGCCTTTAGGTTCTTCTGTTGGTTTGTTTGAGAAAAGTATAGACTATTTATGTACTTATACAGATAAGCATGGTAACAAAATAAAACCTAAAATAGTTACTTCTACAGCAACTACACGAAATACGGATAAACAAATATTTGCGCTATTCAATAGACGTTCCGAAATTTTCCCAAAACAAGGAATTACATGTGATGATTCATTTTTTGCTTTTTACAAAAGAAGTGAAGATAATATTGAAGAATATGAATCTAAAAGAAAATATATTGGAGTTTTACCAATAGGTAAAACACAAGTTTGGATGCAATTGCGGATTATATCTGTTACGCTAAGTCATAGGTTAAAATATTTTAAAGAAAAATATACTATTGATGAAGTTTTTTTAAACCCTAAAGTTCTTGAGGATTTAAAAAAAGTTTTTGATTATTACCATACAATTCTGGCGTATTATAATAGTTTGAAGGATGTTGGGAAAGCACAATCACAGTTAGATCATTATTTACCAGGAGATATAAATTATGTAATAAAAAACACAATTCCTTGGAGCTTTTTTGATGAGTTACTGCGAGATAAAAAAGCAATAAATGACTCAGAACTAACAGGCAGGTTATCAGGAGAAGAGGTTAAAACAAATTTAACTGAAATTGAAAAAGAATGGCATTTATTAGAGAAGATTGATGATTCAGAAAAACTAAAACTAAAACTAAAATCTAATAATCCACCTGAATTTATTATTTCTACGAATATGATATCTGTAGGTATAGATGTTTCTCGTTTTAATACTATTGTTATTAACTCAATGCCAAGAAACATTGCAGAGTACATTCAGGCATCTAGTAGGGTTGCAAGAGATGAAGATGGTATTGTTTTTACAGTTCATCATCCTTTTAGATCAAGAGATATTTCTCATTATCAAAAATTTAAAGAATTTCATGAGAAATTCTATAGTTACGTCGAACCTATTTCTGTAACTCCTTTCGCTAGCAAAGCATTAGATCGATATTTGGCTATGTATGCAATTGTTATTATTCGTCATAACGAAGTATTAGGCTTAATGAACAATGATTCCGCTAATGCCATTGATCATGATAAAATTGATGTTATAAAAAAATTAATAAAAGAAGAAATTCAAAGTGTATATGAGAATTCATTGGCTTTAGAAAAACATTTAAATGATAGAGAAGCTGGGGTTACATCAAGTGTTGATGGTATTGTTTCTCAAGAGGAGATTGATGATTTGTTAGAAAAACTAGATAATTTACTAAAGGATTGGGTAAAAAGATTAGATGGTGGTGATACAAAACCAGAAATAGTATACCGCAATGGGCCAAATCAATCCATTAATGAAGCCCTTTTTGTTAATGCCTTGGATGAGAATTATCTTAAACATTGGAAAGTTTCATATTCATTAAGAGAGATAGGAGCAGCTACAGTAATAAAAACCGTACAACAATAAAGTTATGGCTACAAAAAAATATTTAAAAAATAATATGGCTAATGAATCTGTTAGTAAGTATAAATTACTTACAGCTTACGGTGGACCAGGATCATTAGTGCATACTCAATATGGCAGTATTATAATATCTTGTATTGAGGAGTGGGGATTCTTAAAAAGGGTTTTAGAGATTGAAAAAGAAGGCATTGATTTACAAGAAGAAAATATTGAAGATTATGTTTTTAAACAATCAAGACTAGAGAAAAATGGAAATATTGGCTTATCAAATGACACTAGACTGTTAAAGTCGTTACAAGAAAGAAAAGATTTATTAAACTTAAAATACCTAGCTCTAATTCCAAATATTGAAGTGGTTACACATAACAATAAAGTGAAAACAGGTGTTGATTTAACAATTGCAAGTTCTTTTATGCCAAAAGTATTTGCTGATAGTAATAATAATTACAAATCTTACAGTGAATGGTATAGAAAATGGATTCAGGAAAATAAAATAGATGATAAATATGGAGAAGATTTTCATCCGCCAAAATATGTTTTTAATGAAGAAAAGGGCTGGACAAGTGATTTAAAACAGGATAACATCATTTTACTATGTGAGCATGGTCATATAAGTGATTTCCCTTGGTCTAAATTCATGAAATGGCGTAAAGATGATCCTTTTGATAATAATACAGTGGAAATTTTTAATAAACAAGATTGTTGTAATAATCCTCAAATAAAAATTAACTCGAGTTCAGCAAATGCTTCAGGTTTTGATGGTAAATGGTTGAAATGCACAAATTGTAACAAAGGAATTTCCTTAAAAGGATTAATGGGGGTTAAAATTAAATGCCCAGGTCATAAACCCTGGGAAGCCGATACAGGGAAATCACATTACCACTCTGGAAATGCGAATGCAAGAAGACAAACACCTCAAGAAAGTTGCACCTGTGCAGAGACAGTTAGCGGTCAAAAGCAAGCTAAACCAATGAAGGTCGCCTTAACTACCGGGAACAATATTTACTATTCAAGAATACTATCAAGTATTTATTTACATAGCGAGTTATTTGAGAGTGATATTACTTTGGAAATAAATAGGTTAGAGTCAGAGAAGAAAAAGGCAATGTTGAATGATGATTTAGATTTAGCAATAGATTTAAAATATCAAATTAAAGAATTAGAGGGAACTAATCTCATAACGGAAGATGAAGATGTTTTGGATTCTGAGAAAGAAATGATTTATAGACACAATGAATTCAATGCATTTCATAAAGATGAAGATTTATTGAATCTATATAAAAAGCATTTAAAAGTAAAAGATGTTACTTTTAATTTAAATGATGATAATAGTGGCTATTTTAAAAGAGTTCTGAGAATTGATAATATGAAAATAACATCTGCTCAATTAGATTTTTCAAGAGTAGTTCCTATTGACTCAGATGCTGAGAATACAAATCCTAAAAATATATTCAGAAGCCGCAAAGAGCTAGTAGAAGTTTACCCTGTCGTTGAAAATTTTGGAGAAGGAATTTTCTTTTCGTTTAAGGATGGTTTGATTGATGCATTTTTTAAAAACAATACTTTGATTGAGGAAATTCAAAAAAAAATAGCGGAATTAAAAGCGAGTTCAAATACGTTCAATAAAGTAGCTGTTGATTTTGCAGATGTAATGAATTGGCAAATGTATTTAGTTCATACATTTTCTCATTTAATAATGAGAGAATTAGAATTTAGATGTGGTTATCCAACGGCCTCATTATCGGAAAGAATTTACGTATCAAACGATGAGAAATACAAAATGTATGGTTGTTTAATATATACAGCAGAAGGTGCAGAAGGAAGTATGGGGGGGCTGATTGCGCAAACAAGAGAACAAAATCTAAATAACTTAATTAATAGTGCAGTAAAACGTGCAACAATATGTAATAGTGATCCTTTGTGCTGGGAATCTGAAGGTCAGGGCTTGTTTGATTTAAATTTTGCCTCTTGCTTCTCTTGTAGTTTGGTAAGCGAAACTTCTTGTGAGCATAGAAACTTGTATTTAGATAGAAAGATTTTAGTGGATTCTGAAAATGGTTTTTTTAGAGATATAATAAATAAATAAATAAATTCAGCATGAGTTTTTATAAGGATAATAAATATTATATAACACAAAATCTACAAGTTGGAATGAGAGGTCTATCTAGTGGGGAAAAGCAAGCTAAATATAATTTAATTAGTCCTGATGTTAGAGCCAGAATCATTAAATCTTATCCTTTAAATAATTTTGCTTTAAGCGAAATTAACGATACTGAATTAAATTTTTATTATAAAGAGCTCTTTGAGCTTGTTGGAGAATTTGAGTTAAATTACATTCTAGCCAATTTGTTTTTTGAAACTAATTTTTCTAACATAATATTATTTTTAAAAAATAACTCTATTATTTTTAGTAATTTAATGATTGCCCCTTTTGAACCATTTACTTTTAAATGGTTAATCAATTTGTATTTAAATGGGTTTAATTTATTTCAAATAACATTAATAGAGTTTTTAAAGAAGTTAATCTCTAATCACACGAATTTAACAGATAAGGATTTAGAGGTAACTATTAGTGACAGGGGAAATGTAGTTTTTGAATTCGTGCATAAATACCCAAAATGGATGATGGATAATCTTGTTAACTCTAGTGATATAGCTGAGTTATCATTTATTCATTTAATTATTATTAAATTCTTTAATTTAAATAAAATCTTCATTAGTCATGAAAAAAGAAACACATTTGCAATCTTATTTTTACATAAATCATCAGAGTATTACAATGAGAAAATTAATAATGGTAAAACTCCAAGACTTAGTTTGTTTTATTCAAAAATGAATGGAATCATTGATTCTTTTTTTATTAAAGATCAAATTTTAAAAACTCCTATTTTAGACTCAAGTGTAGATGAAAATTATTCTAAAGGATTTTATTTGAAACGAGAAAATTTTTTAAAACAAGTCGAAGAAGCTGAAATTCTTAATGGAAACCTTCAAAATGAATCATTTGGTAGTTTATTTAAATTATATTTTAGTGGAAGTATTTTGGCTAAACAAAAATTAATTAAAGACATAACGAATAGAATTAAAAATTATGAAATGCCAACATCAGATGAATTTAATCATCTTGATCAAATTTTTCAATCTGAGTCCGTTGAAGAAATAAAAAAACTTATTTATCGTAAATTCTATCTTTTTCAAAATCAATAAAATTGGGATTTTACGAACAAAATAAAAATTTTATTATCCAAGAACTTCTTATTAACATGAAGGGGATTAATGATAATCAAAAGGAAAGTAGATATATTTCCATTAGGGAGATTACTCGTCTTAAAATTATAAAAAGCTATCAAGAAACATTAGGGGTAGTTACGGAAAGAGGTTTGCTAATAGGTAAATGTTTTTTTTATGAAGATTTAATCGATTGCCTGGGGAAGTATGAATCTCATTATATTTTGCTTAATCTATTTTTAGAACCTGATTTCACAGCAATTTGTATTCATTTAAATAAAGAAAACACGCTTTTAAAATATTTGATTTCATTAGATAAAACAGAGCTTAGTTATTTAGCTTATTTCTTAATTGATGTACTTAATAAAGTTTTTAATAACGAGAAAAGCGAAAATCTTGTTACCTCTCAATTAGATTTTTTAATAAAATCTCACTTCCAAAGATATATCCCATTGAGTAAAAATTCTTGGAATTTGAATGAACTTAATAGTTTAAATGACGTTAGTAGTATATATGCTAAGCGTTTAATTTTTGATTTGTCTCCGCATAAAATATACTGGGAGAAAATTCTATTTACTCACATATTATATGTTAAACTTTGGAATTTTTCACCAAATTTCAGGCCCCAGCGTATGGCTAAAAATTTGTTACTTAAGAATGAGCTAATAAAGAATTATAAAACCAATACAACGACACCAATAATTAATATTGAGTCTTTTGAGCAAAAATTAAAGACTTTTAGAAATACAATTTTTGTAAAAAAAATCGAATTTCCTCTTGAATTCACCAACTTGAGTAAATTAGAGTCAATTTTTCTCTTAAAATCAAATCAATTTAAAGAAATCCTAGATTTTAAGAGAAAGATTGACTCTATGGTCTTTAAATTGTCCTATTATGAGTTAATTAAGTTGTTAGAAACCTTAAGCAATCTGTTGGTCAAACATAAAATATATTTAGAGCATGCATTACTGTTTTTAGAAGAATTAGAAAATATAGAAAATAAATTTAAGATAGCAGAGAAAGAGTTAAGCGCGACAATAGGTTTTTTTAAGAACAGATTATTACTTGGTAATATGAAGTTGTTACAAAATAAACACAACAACTTAATGAATAGATTTAGTTCATGTAAGAAAGTGAATAAGTCATATTATAAAAGTGCAGAATCTTTATTTATTTTGTACGTTAAAAACAAGATTTTATTAAACGAATATGCGTCAAAAGAAGATTTGGCTAATATTTATAAATATTCAGAACATTCATATTTCGGGTTGCTATCAAAAAATATACTTTTAGAAAAGTTCTATTTATTTTAAAAAATTAAAAAATATTTCCCTGTGAACAACACCGTTTATTTTTTTTTAAATTTTTATAACGATGTGCTTTTGACTTTATTTTTAGGAATAATTATATTAAAGTTGCTAAAAGTGCAATCTTGTAGAGCTAAATTAGTTTGTATACATAAAGTTTCGTTGCAGACTTACGCACTTACAATTGCGCTTATATGCAGTATTGCTGACTTTAATTTGAGTATTTTAAAATTTTAAAATTGGCACATACTTTTCTTTTTTTACAGC
>ENA-ORXF01001023-ORXF01001023.1-marine-metagenome-genome-assembly--contig:-NODE-1023-length-18805-cov-6.257582_pt1 | contig 18805 bp, 17 predicted proteins | sample MGYA00237864_ERZ511476 | MGnify/ENA primary metagenome ERZ511476 (study PRJEB26306, sample SAMN06343908) | marine metagenome | isolation source: coastal waters | place: Atlantic Ocean: West Antarctic... | reverse complement strand
CAACCAGCTTTTCGCTTTACTTGGTATCCTTTCATGGTTTTATAACGTGGGAAAATATCTTTAATAGCGCGCGCTAAAACGTGGTGAACTCCTGGTAATCCGTTTGCAGAAGGAGGTCCTTCAAAAAAAACATAAGGCTCTGCGCCTTCTCTAATAGTAACACTTTTTTCAAATATGTTATGCTCTTGCCAGTACCCTAGAATTTCTTCTGCTACTTTTGGCAAGTCAAGGCCTTTATACTCAGGAAATTTCGCGCTCATAATCTATCTTTTCTTATAAAAAAGCGAAATTAATCATTTTTTTGAGTTTGATAGAGTTATTAGGTATCAAAGTTCTAGAGTTCCAAAGAATTTAAGGGTCTAACTTTGACAAAATAAGGGATTAAAAAGAGGCTTCTTTCCCACTTTTAAAGTTTGAATCTAAAGCGATTAAAAAGAGTGAAAGTTTTGAATGTGTTTGTTCTTCATTCAAAAAAACAAAAAATTACATTCCTTTTTCTTTCTTTATTCTGTCATATGCCTCTTGAATACTCTGAAATTTTTCATTTGCACCCTTCAAGTGTTCTTCTCCTAAACCTTGCAGTTTATCTGGGTGGTATTTCTTTACCATTCTTCTGTATGCCTTCTTTACTTCATCAGTAGAAGCCTCTTTTGTAATTTCTAAAATTTTATATGCGTTGTCAGATTCATCATAAAACATTGCTTTTATAGAGGTGTAATCTCTGTCATTAATATACAAATACCCTGCAATTTTTCTTATTTCTTGGACTTCACTCTCGGTAACAAAACCATCTGCTTTTGCAATACCAAATAAGAAATGAAGCAATTGTAAACGAGAGGCGTGTGGCATATGACTTCTTATTTGCATACAAACTTGCCTTGCAGAAATCTCTTTTTTAACAATCCCTTTAAAAAGCTTAAAAGCACTGTTAGCACGCTCTTTGCCATACATTCCTGTAAATTGTGCCCGTACAAAATCTAATTCTTTCTGGTCTATTTTACCATCTGCCTTTATAACAATAGAAGCTAAAACCAACAAACTCATTTCGAAATCTCCAGATTGCGTATCTACATCTCGGCTTCTACCACCGCCATTACCTGTTCTTTGCTGGTATTCTCTTTGTTCTTCCGTTAAATCTGATGCCGAAAATCCGTCTACAAAACTACCAATTGCAAACCCTAACGCAGCGCCAATTGGGCCGCCAAAAGTAAATCCTAAACCTGCTCCTAACCATTTTGTAAAACTTCCCATAATTTTTTTATCTATTTTTCAAAGGTATGCAAAGTAGCATTTTTAAGGCGCATATATGCATATCAATTTTATTGATATTTACATTGCAACAAGTATTTCTATAAAGTTGACTTTTGTTGAACTTATTCTTATCTTTGCCTTTTAAAATAACAACAATTATGTATCCAGAAGAATTAGTAAAACCAATGCGCGAAGAATTAACCAACGCAGGTTTTGAAGCATTATATACAAGTAAAGACGTTGAGAACGCAATGTCTAAAGAAGGAACCACTTTAGTTATGGTAAACTCAGTTTGCGGTTGTGCAGCTGGTACTGCAAGGCCAGGAGCAATTGCTTCTTTAGGTGCAGAGAAAACACCTACCAACTTAACTACTGTTTTTGCAGGTGTAGAAAAAGAATCTACGCAAAAAGCAAGAGAATTTATGATTCCTTTTCCAGCATCTTCACCAGCAATTGCATTGTTTAAAGATGGGAACTTAGTACACATGTTAGAACGCCACCATATAGAAGGTAGATCTGCACAAATGATTGCTCAGAATTTAGCGCAAGCTTATGATGAGTTTTGTTAGTATCCTTTTAAAATAAAAGACTTTTAAAAAAATCCACTCTATTTAGAGTGGATTTTTTATTTTTACTAAAACAAAGCTGATGTCCTTAACTACTTATACGAAACAAGAATTATTAAATAAACTGAAAAAACAAAGAAGAATGTTAATCATACAAAGTATTGTACTTCTTTTAATGGTTATTTTTTCAGTATTTTCTTTTATTGAAAAGGGCCTTTCTTTTCAAACGTTTCTACCTTTATTTTTTGCTCCAATGCTTTTTGTAATGCTTTTTGAAGTAAAAAAAATAAAAAAAGAAGTCACTTTAAGAACATCATAATGAACAAAGAAAAAATTATTACAGCTACCATTGCCTTTGTAAAAAAGGAATTAAAAAATGCCGAAGGCGGCCATGATTGGTTTCATATAGAACGTGTTTTTAAAAATGCTCTTTTAATTGCTAAAGAAGAAAAAGTAGCTGTTTTTGTAGTTTCTTTGGCAGCACTTTTGCATGACATCGCAGATCCTAAATTTTACAACGGAGATGAGTCTATTGGGCCAAAAGTAGCTGCTAAATTTCTAAAAGAACAAGCCGTAAACCCAGCGATTATTGAACATGTTGTACAAATCATAAAACATATTTCGTTTAAAAATTCTTTTGACAAAGAGGCTGAGAAGTTTACGTCTATCGAACTAGAAGTGGTGCAAGACGCAGACAGACTTGACGCCATTGGTGCTATTGGTATTGCGCGCTGTTTTAATTATGGCGGATTTAAAAACAGGGCTTTATATGACCCAGAAGTTATTCCGGATTTAAACATGACAAAAGAAGCATATAAAAATTCTACAGCTCCAACAATCAATCATTTTTATGAGAAATTGTTATTGTTAAAAGACGATATGAATACCGTTTCTGGAAAGAAAATTGCTGCCCAAAGACACACTTTTATGAAAGCTTATCTACAGCAATTTTATGATGAATGGAATGGTCTACAATAATTTAGTTCTCATTTGCAGCCTCTAAAGCTGTAATTTTATACTCTAACACAGAAAGTTCTTCCGCTTTCTCTATAATTTCTTCTACCGATAAATTAGAACTAGCATTCACATAATTTAAAGTTTCCAAACTTTTAAAACTATAATAATTTAAAGTTTCTTCAATTTTATCATTTACGCTTTTCATTTTCATAATTTTTTTATTTACTGCACAAGGTTTAACATTTGATTTCTATATTTTGAGGCAGATTTGCCTGTAAACTCTTTAAATAATTTATTAAAATGAGAAAAATTATTAAAACCACACTCAAAACAAATGTCTGTAATGCTCATATTGCTCTCAGAAAGTAATTTTGTCGCATGCACAACTCTGTATTCATTTACCAACTTCGTAAATGTTTTTGACGTTGTTTTTTTAAAAAACCTACAAAAAGAAGGCACCGTCATACTTACCAAACCTGCAATTTCATCTAAACTTATGTGTTGGTTAAAATTCTCATTTATATGCTTAAATATAACATCTATTTTACCCCTGTCTTGTGGCTGCGTTTCGAAAGCAAAACCGTCTGCATTTAAAATTGTGTAATCATCTGTTTGGGCCAATTCTCTTAAAATATCCAAGAAAGAAATAATTCTATTTGGTCCTTCTAAATTCACCAGCGCCTGTATCTTAGCACCAATCCGTTTTTTTATTTCTATGTTAAAACGAATCCCTTTTTTTGCGCGCTCAAAAAGTTGCGCTATGGCTGCCATTTCTGGAATCTTAAAGAAATCTACTCCTAAGAAATCTGGCATAAATTGTATCAGTGTCTCAGAACCATTGGTTGTTAGCCGGTCTGTAAAACCTAAATGTGGCAAATTAGAACCAATTAATACCAGCTGACTATTATTAAAATAACTAATGTGGTTGCCAATATGTCTTTTCCCTTTTCCTTTATTTACATACACAATTTCTATTTCTGGATGAAAATGCCAAAAAGCCTTGTTCGTCTTTAAAAACTGTTCGTGCTTTTTAACTAACAAAGAACTTCCAAAACTTGGTGTAATTTTTTCTAATGTTGGTTTTGTTTTCAATAGCAATTCTTTTAAAACAAAATTACAATACTAAGAAGTAATAAGTTGTATAAAATTAACTGAATTATATACTATATTAACTTAATGTTTATTTAACATTGAATATGTTGATAATTTAGAACACATATTCATCAATTTAGATGTTTTCTGTACGCTACATCTGCCATAAATTTGTAGTGTTCATATTACCTAAATTATATAAAATGAAAACAACACTTAAAAAGTATTTGATAGTAGTTCTAATGTTCGGAACATTAATAAACTACGCAACTGAAAGAAACAATACTATCAATGTTATTGATGGAAAAAAAGTTAAAGTTGAATTTACAGCTGTAAAAAAAGGCCAAGTTCTCTCTATAAAAGATGCAAACGGAAGCATTATTTATAACGACATTATTGAAACTGCTGGAAATTACTCTAAAACATTTGATGTAACCGCTTTAAAAAATGGAAGGTATACTACAGAGCTAGAAAAAAACTTTGAAATTATAATAAAACCATTTTTTGTAGAAAACGGATTGGTAACTTTTCTTACTCAAAACACAAAAACTATTTTTAAACCCATTATTAGAACAGCAGAAAACTTAGTTTTTATTTCTAAAATGTCTTTTGATAATGAACCTATAAAAATAACATTGTACTATGAAGATGAGATTATTTATTCTGAGACCATAAAGGAAGAAAAAGAACTAGAAAGAGTTTTTAGATTGTTAAAAACTAAAAAGGGCGCCTATAGAGTTGCTATCAATTCTAAAAAAAGAGGATATAGCAAAAGTTTTAAGATATAAACAATTTAGTTAATTGTGCATTAAACCCTTGTGAAGTTTAATGTAAAAGCGAGCCTTAAATGGCTCGCTTTTTTTTATTTTAATTGGTTAATTCCCAGAGAAATTAGGTTTCCTTTTCGCTAAGAAAGCAGTAGTGCCTTCTCTAAAATCTCCAGTTCCGAAACATTCTCCAAAAGCATTAATTTCTGCATCAAAACCGTTTACACCGTCCTCGAAATTTGCATTTATAGCAACAATTGCAGCACTAATTGCTACCGAAGAGTTCCTCATTATTTTACCTGAAATTTTCTCTGCCAATGGTATTAATTCTTCTTGTGCTGTTACATGGTTTACCAATCCGCATGCTTTGGCCTCCTCTGCAGAAATCATTCCAGCAGTCATAATCATTTCCATCGCTTTTCCTTTACCTACCAATTGTGGCAAACGCTGTGTCCCGCCATATCCTGGAATTACTCCAAGAGAAACCTCTGGCAAACCCATTTTTGCATTGTCTGATGCAATTCTAAAATGACAAGCCATTGCCAACTCTAAACCTCCACCTAAAGCAAAACCATTGATTGCAGCAATTACCGGTGTTGCTAAGTTTTCAATAAAATTAAATAGAATTTCTTGACCTTCTCTTGCCAAACCAGCACCCTCTTCCATAGAAAAATGTGCAAATTCAGCAATATCTGCTCCTGCAACAAATGCCTTTTCTCCAATACCTGTAAGTATAATTACTTTTATATTTAAGTCGCTTTCTAAAGCATCAAAAGCTTTGTGTAGTTCATGAATTGTTGCCTTATTTAAGGCGTTTAATTTCTTTGGTCTGTTGATGGTTACTTGTGCCAAAGCAGCTGTCTTTGTAACTAAAATATTTTCGAAATTCATTTTATTATCTATTTAAAATTGCTGTGAAAATTATAAATTCTACTTTAAATTTAATTTATTTTTTAGGTAAAACTACGGTAAAAATGGTTCCAACACCTTCGTTGGATGAAAATTCAATGGTGCCTTCGTACGCTTCTATAATGTTTTTTATCATTGGCAAACCTAAGCCCATTCCGCTTGTTTTTGTGGTAAATTTAGGCTCGAAAATCAAATCTTTTACCTCATCAGAAATTCCTTTACCGTTGTCTGAAACTACTATTTTTATTTTAGCTCCCTCAGATATTACAGCAACGTTTATGAAAGGGTTTTCTTCGTTTTCTGTTGCCTGAACTGCATTTTTAACCAAATTGGTTACAATTCTAATCAACTGTGTTTTATCTAAAAAAGCATACAACTCTTTTTCCTTGGTTTGATATTTTACAGATTTTTCATTAAAAATATCGAGTGCCAACTTTACAATACTTATAATTTCTATTTTTTCTTTTTTCTGAGTGGGCATTTTTGCAAAATCTGAAAAAGCAGAGGCAATCGAACTCATCACATCTATTTGCTGTATTAAAGTCTGACTGTATTCTGCCAGTTTCTCTTTAATGTTTTCGTCTTCTGGGTTGAATTTTCGCTCGAAACTTTGCACGGATAAACGCATTGGCGTTAGCGGATTTTTAATTTCATGTGCCACTTGTTTTGCCATTTCTCTCCAAGCTTGTTCTCGTTCGCTTTTTGCCAATCTTGCTGCACTCTCCTCTAACTGATCGATCATATTATTATAAGCATCTACTAAAACTTCAATTTCAGAGCTTGCATTATTTAATATAATTTTTTCATTTCTTTCATTCAAACGCGTTTGCTGCATTTTATCTGAAATGGTTTTTATAGAACGTGTAATGTAACTTGATAGGAAATACGCAAAGGAAATTGCCAACAAAAACATGAGTAAATACACCAAACTTAATCTGTAAATAAACTCTTTAAGCTCTTGTTCTATTTCAGAGTTATCTTGTGTAAACTGAAGTTCTAAAACACCTATGCGTTTAAATTTAGTATCGTTTATATACGCATAAGAGGTTTGATAACTAATGCCATCAATTTCTTTGTTTTTTAAAATTCTATGATTGGAATTTTGTGCCAATTCAGATATTATATAATCGGTAAGTGGTGTATTGTCTATTTTTTCAAAAGCATTGCCAAATGATGTTTTTAACAACCTTCCTTCTAAATTGTAGATCGTAATGTTCAATTTATTTATAGAAGATATCTCATAAATTCTACTCTGAAAAATCTTTGAGAGGTTGTCTGTTTTTACAGGATACGTAGTTTTAGCTGACAGTTCTAATTCAATTGTTTTTTTTGCAATGGCTTCTTTACGCTCAAAACGCTGAATATTATAGTCTTTTGTCTGTTCATCATATTGATATACCGTAACCACCAAAATTAAAATAGATGCCAACAGCACCAATAATAACATGGATAAAAAAATACGAATTCTTAAAGAGATGCCGGTAAAACGAATCAAAATTTATAGTTTTTTACCTTGCTTTAAAAACAAATTCTAAAGACAAGAAAATTAAAAATTAGTTAAAGATAGCAAAATTAAAAGTCAGTACCACTTCACTTCTTATTTGTGCTTTAATTTCATAATAATTAGAAACAAAGAGAGCATTGCAGTGATTGCATTCGCTAAAATCATAGGCAAACTGTTCAGGTGAATTCCGTAAATTAACCATAAAACAATTCCTATAAAAAAAGCGATGTACATTGTTAGCGACAACCCTGAGGTGTCTTTTGTTTTATATGTTTTAAAAACCTGTGGCAAGAAAGATGCCGTTGTAATAAACGCTGCTAACAAACCAATAATTTCAAAAAAATCAATCACTTTTTTTATTTTTTACTTTTGATAGATTACTTTACATTTCACGGATTCCTGCCTACGCAGGAATGACAAGCAGACTAGTTTATTTTCTCCACAAACAAGCGAATACCAAACGCACATTGCATGTGCTAACCAACGATGTTTATAATTTTCCCAGGAACCACAATTACTTTTTTAGGAGCTCTACCCTCTAATTGTGCAATTGTTTTTTCATGTGCTAAAACTGTTTTTTCTATTTCTTCTTTTGATAAATCTAACGAAAGTTCTAGCGTAAATCGCATTTTACCGTTGAATGAAATCGGATAATTCTTAGCACTCTCTATCAAATGTTTTGCGTCAAAAATTGGAAAATCTGCTGTAGAGATAGATTCCTTATTTCCTAGTTTGTTCCATAATTCTTCTGAAATATGGGGCGCATACGGAGATAACAAAATCAACAACGGTTCTAAAATAGCACGTTTGTTACATCTTAAAGCGGTTAAGTCGTTTACTGCAATCATAAAGGTAGAAACCGAGGTATTGAAAGAAAAATTCTCGATATCTTCTGCTACTTTTTTAATTGTTTTGTGTAAAACTTTTAGTTCCTCTTTTGTTGCTGCATCTTTTGAAACTTCAAAAGTATCTTCGTTAAAATACAATTTCCATAGTTTTTTTAAGAAAGATGAAACGCCAGAAATACCAGAGGTTTTCCAAGGCTTTGCTTGCTCTAAAGGGCCTAAAAACATCTCAAACAAACGCAGTGCATCTGCACCATATTGAACTACAATATCATCCGGATTTACAACATTGTATTTCGACTTAGACATTTTCTCTACTTCGCGCTTTACTTTGTAAACACCATCTTCTAAAAGAAATTCAGCATTTTTATAGTCTGCATTTAAAGCATGATTTTTAAAAGCAGCTACATCCAATTCATCAGAAGCATTTACCAAAGAAACGTCTGCATGAATGGCAGTTTTTACAATCATTACAATGTCTGCGTTCAAAGGATTCAAGAACCCTTTGTCCATTAAATAATTTTTAACAACCGTTTCAAATTCATCGTCTGAATTGAATAAGTTCTTAGAAACAAGCACTGTTGGTATGTTGTTTAAAACATCATCATTCGATTTTCCATCAGCACAGCCACAGCCTTCTTTTACAAAAGCAGTTGTTCTATATACAAAAGCCGAAGTTCCTAAAATCATCCCTTGGTTGATTAGTTTTTTTGCAAACTCATCTACCGGCACAATGCCTTTATCAAACAAGAATTTTTGCCAAAAACGGGCGTATAATAAATGACCTGTTGCGTGCTCAGAACCTCCAATATATAAATCTACTTCTTTCCAATAATCCAAAGATTCTTTACTTGCAAATTCTTCTGTATTGGTCGCATTCATATACCTATTAAAATACCAAGAACTTCCAGCCCAACCTGGCATAGTATTTAATTCTAAAGGATATACGGTCTTGTTCTTTAGCTTCTCATTAGAAACCACTTTCTTCGCACGAGAATCCCAAGCCCATGCTGTTGCATTTCCTAAAGGTGGTTTCCCGTCTTCTGTTGGTAAGTATTTTTCTACTTCTGGCAAGACAATTGGCAGGTGTTTTGCGTCAATCATTTGTGGCATTCCGTCTTTATAATAGACCGGAAATGGTTCTCCCCAATAACGTTGTCTGCTAAAAACAGCATCCCGCAAACGATAGTTTATTTTCCCGTAACCAAAGCCTCGTTTCTCCATTTCAAAAATGGATAATTTTAATGCTTTCTTATATTTTAATCCCGATAAAAAATCAGAGTTTGCAATTTTTGTTGCGTCTTTACCGGTGTGTGCTTCTTCAGAAATATCAACTCCCTCAAAAATATTCGGAATCGGAATTTCGAACTTTTTAGCGAAATCATAATCACGTTGGTCTCCACAAGGAACTGCCATTACGGCTCCTGTTCCGTAGTTTGCCAGTACGTAATCGCCAATCCAAATTTGCACCTTTTTACCAGAAAAAGGATGGATTGCATACGCGCCTGTAAACGCACCAGAGATGGTTTTTACATCTGCCATTCGATCGCGTTCAGAGCGTTTTGCCGTGGCTGTAATATACTTTTCAACAGCTGCTTTTTGAGCATCCGTAGTAATTTTAGAAACCAACTCGTGCTCTGGCGCAAGCGTCATAAAAGAAACTCCAAAAATAGTATCTGGTCTTGTTGTAAAAACGTCTATTTTATATCGATTTTTTGCCGTTGAGTCTACTTCTTTTTTAGCTCCTTTTTCAATCGCTTTTGGAAATTGAATTGCTGCATTAATTTTAGAAACTACAGAAAGTACATTTTCTATAACTTCTGCATTTTCAAAACGAACCACATTAAATCCTTCTTCTGTAAAGAATTTAGTTCTTGCTGCTTCCTCTTCTTTTCCAGAAAATTCTACAATAATATTTTTTGCCAAACAGACATAATCTACCAAAAATGCACCAATCGTGTATTTTTTTCTAAATTTTGCTGCTCCTTTTTTATTTTTTAACTCGTCCCAAAGAACGGTTTCTGCTTTCGATAAATTCTGACGTAGTTCCTTTAAAGCTTCTAAATCTTTGTAAGATAATTTTACTTCCGAAGTTGTTTTCTCAGCACCATTTGCAACATCAAAAGAAACCATGGCTCCTTGAGAACGTCCAATCCAATTTGTTTGAGAATCTTTTAAAGGTTGTGGCCAATCTATGGTTTCTAAACCGTCTAACAAACGCTGTGCATATGCAGAAATTCGCATAGACCATTGGGTCATTTTTTTTCTAACTACAGGATGGCTTCCACGTTCTGATACGCCGTTTACGATTTCATCATTTGCTAAAACAGTTCCTAAACCAGGACACCAATTTACTTCTGTGTCCGATAAAAATGTTAAACGGTATTGTAATAAAATTGCTTCTTGTTCTTTGGTAGAAAAAGCATTCCATTCATCCGCAGAAAAAGAAATAATTTCTTCATCACAAACTGCCTTTACGGTTTTGTTTCCCGATTTTTTAAAGATTTTAACCAAGGTAGAAATATCTTCTGCTTTGTCTGTGTCTTTATGATACCAAGAATTAAATAGTTGAATAAAAATCCATTGCGTCCATTTATAGTATTCCGGACTAGAAGTTCGTACTTCTCTGCTCCAGTCAAAAGAAAAACCAATTTGATCTAATTGTCTTCTGTAAGTTGCAATATTTGCTTCCGTTGTTTTTGCTGGATGTTGCCCCGTTTGAATCGCATATTGTTCTGCTGGCAAACCAAAAGAATCATATCCTTGCGGATGCAACACATTAAAACCTTTATGACGTTTGTAACGCGCATAAATATCACTTGCAATATACCCTAAAGGATGGCCAACATGTAAACCCGCTCCAGAAGGATAAGGAAACATATCTAACACATAATACTTCGGTTTCTCAGATTCATTACTGGCTCTAAAAGTTTGGTTTTCTGCCCAAAATTTTTGCCATTTCTTTTCTATATCTAGGTGATTGTATTGCATCTATTTTTTTCTTTTTTAGAAGCCCCAAAGTTACAGCTATTCTGCAAAAAAAGAAAGCAAAAACAAACTTGCTTAAGTGGGTTGCATTCAGGCATATAAAATAAACAAAAACATAAAAGCAATTTATCTTTATTCGGATGTAATTCGTTCCTAAAAAAATACGGTTATTTGTAATCTTAAATTCGTCATTTTGAAAAATAATATTTTGAAAGCGCATATTGCCCTATTGAGTGCCAACGTTATTTACGGCGCAAATTATCTGATTGCCAAAGGTGTGATGCCGGATAAAATTGGCCCTTCTGCTTTTGTTTTTCTGAGAATTGTTGGTGCTGGTTTGTTATTTTGGTTTATCAAATTATATATCAAAGAGAAAGTAGATACAAAAGATTTTCCAAGGTTGATACTCTGTGGATTATTAGGTGTTGCTACCAATCAATTATTATTTTTTCATGGATTAAATTTAACATCTCCAATAGATGCTTCTATCATTATTACGGCAATACCAATTGTTGCTGTTGTATTTGGATCACTCCTTTTAAAGGAAAAAATCACTAAAAATAAATTACTCGGAATAACCGTTGGCGGCATCGGAGCGGTGTTATTGATAGCGTATGGAAATCAATCTGAAGGAACGAGCTCTTTACTTGGAAATCTATTTGTTTTTATCACTGCAATTTCTTTCGGGTTGTATTTAGTATTGGTAAAGCCATTAATGAAAAAATACAATTCTATTACTATTGTTAGCTGGGTTTTCTTATTTGGATTTATTTGTATGTTTCCGTTTGGAATTAAAGACGCTATTAATACAGACTTCTCGGCATTTACATCGCAAACATATTTTGCGGTTGCCTTTGTAATTATTGGACCCACCTTTTTAGCCAACTTATTTAATATTTATGCGCTTAATTATGTGTCTCCATCAGTAAACGGAAGTTATATTTATTTACAACCTGCTATTAGTTTCATTATGGTGAGTATATATGCGTATGTTTTGGAATATTCTGAATATGCTCAAGACATCAATCCAGTAAAAATTACAAGTTGCTTCTTGGTTATAATTGGTGTCTACTTAATTAGTAAAAAATCTAAAAAGAAAGCGCTTTCATAAAACAAAAAGCCTCTTCATATGAATAAAGAGGCTTTCTATTTGTTGTTGTTTTCTTTAAAATTGATATTCTAAAGTCCTTTTAAATAAGCTATTTTTAGCAGCTATGTTAAGCAATCTAAATAGTTAGAATATCTTTTATACAAGGTCATGTTTAATGTGCCCTCGTGAAAAAATTCTACAATATTATTACTGCAAGAAAAAGTTACATCATATATTTTTACGTTACCAGCGTTAGAATCTATGCTTAAGCGAGAACTGTGCGCAGTATAAGATTCAGTTCCAGGAATTGCAGCATCTGAAAATACATGATCACTTCCATAAAACGTGAAACATTCCCCATTTTTAAACGTATGCATTACCCTGTCTTCAAAACCTTTTAAAAGCCATTCTCCACTTTCTAATAGTGTTATTTTTTCTTGAATTGTAAGCACCTCTGCAATGCCTTCATCAAGGGTATAGCAACTACTAAAGCAAAAAGTACTTATTAAGGTGACGCAAATAAAAAAATTATTTATACTCATTTTTGTTTGTTTCTTCTAAACTGACTTTGTCAATTAATTATAAAATAGTTATTTATGGAGAATCTAAAGTAATACAAAAAAATTAAAGCAAGAAGAAACCGCAAACATTGTTTGCGGTTTCAAGAATATTGCTCAAAAAGCACCTATTATTATTCTGCGCTTACTGCTGTTATTGATACAGAAACTACGGTGTTTTCCCAACCCATTTTCAAGGTCATGTCTTTATCAAATAACATCGAAAATGCTTCTATATTTTTTTCTGATGTGGTAACAATTCCAGGAACTCTCACAACATCTTCTTCTTGCTTATAAAAATAAGATCCCCAAACATTTCTTGCTGTACTTAAAATTACTGTCCAATCTCCTTTTGAAGCAGGTATTGTAAATAAAGAATACGTTCCTGCTTTTACTGCTTTCCCTCCAAACGTTACATCTTTATAAAATGTAATTTCTGCCGCTTCATTTGCTCCTGTTCTCCAAACTTTGTCCGCAGGTGCTAGTTTCGCTAAATCTCTTCCTTTTAATTGTGGTCTTCCATAAACAACCTTTACAACCTTATCTGAAATTTTATAGCTACTTGGGTATGATGCTGCGTCTAAAGGGCTTAAGTCTAATTTAGAGAATTTTTGCGCAGAGATTTCTGTTGAACTAATTAATGTGATTGCAAAAACTGCAATTGCTAGTATTGATTTTTTCATCTTTAAATATGTTTTATTAAATTATCTATTTCAAGTCCCTCAAAAATAGAAATCATTACAAAAAGAAGCTATTAATTTTTTGTTAACTTTTAATGGCAGTCACAGCCAGTATTGCAATTTCCCTTTTTCTTAGATGGAAATGCGTATTTCTTCACCAAGAAAAGTACGGCAAATAGCAATAATAAGTAAACAACTATTTCTTGCATTATTTAAGAATTTGGAATACGATTAATGAACATACATAGGCCAAACCTGTCATCCCAAAAAGCTGAATTAAAGGCCATTTCCATGTTTTAGTTTCGCGTTTTACAATGGCTAAGGTTGCCATACATTGCATTGCAAATGCGTAGAAAACCAATAAAGACATCCCTGCAGGAAAATTAAAGATCTTCTCACCTGTTGCCGGATTAATTTCTGAACGCATTTTCTCTTTAATAGTGGTGGTGTTTTCATCATCTGAACCTACACTGTAAATGGTGGCTAAAGTTCCTACAAATACTTCTCTGGCGGCAAAAGAGGTGATTAAAGCAATCCCAATTTTCCAATCGTACCCTAAAGGTTTTATTGCAGGCTCTATAGATTTCCCCATAATACCAATATAAGAATTTTCTAGTTTTGCAGCGGCAATTTTCTGTTGCAATTCTTCTGCTACTAGATTTTTATTGGCTACTTTTTCTATGGTATTTTTCTCAGCATCTTTGTAAGCATCTGGCCCATTAGAAGCTAAAAACCATAAAACTACCGATAAAGCTAAAATAATTTTTCCTGCGCCTAAAACAAATGCTTTTGTTTTTTCTAAAACATCAAACAATACATTTTTTACAGACGGTAACTTGTAATTTGGCATTTCTACCACAAAGAAAGAATTGCTCTTTATTTTAAGCGTTCTCTGCAAAATATAAGCGGCTAAAATTGCAGTTCCAAACCCTAAAGCATATAACATTAAAAGAGTGAAAGCTTGTAAATTGTAAAAGCCAAATATTTTTGTGTCTGGTATGATCAATGAAATTAAAATGGCATAAACTGGCAATCTTGCAGAACAGGTTGTAAAAGGAACTACCAAAATGGTAATCAACCGTTCTTTCCAGCTAGAAATAGTTCTGGTTGCCATTATTGCAGGAATAGCACAAGCAGTTCCAGAAATTAATGGAATTATAGATTTTCCGTTCATTCCATAACGTCGCATAATTTTATCCATTAGAAATACAACGCGACTCATATAACCCGTTTCTTCTAAAACAGCTATAAATAGGAATAAAATGGCAATTTGAGGTATAAATATGATCACACCACCAATACCTGGAATAATTCCTTCGACAATTAAGTCTGATAAAACACCGGCAGGTAAATTGCCTCTTGCAGCATCTGATAATTGTGCAAACGTAGTGTCAATCAAATCCATTGGTAAAGAAGACCAATCGAAAATAGCTTGAAAAATAAGGAGTAAAACGAGCAAGAAAATAAAGTACCCGAAAACTTTATGGGTAAAAATTTTATCTAATTTTGCCCTTACGTCTTTCGCTTTACTTTTATCAACGATGTATGTTTTCTGTAAAACTTTATTAATTTCTTGGTAGCGGTAAATAGTTTCTTTGTGCTGGTATCTTTTCAGCTTAGACGCATCTTGATTGAAAGAAAGTAGTTTTTCTTTTTCTTGTTTAGAGATGCCCTCTGGGAAATTCTTTTGCGTAACCATTAACCACAACTCATACAACGTATAATTGGGGTTAATTGCTTTTAACTCGTCAAAATATGCAGGGTCTATCTTCTTATTATCGCACATTGGTGATGCCTTTGCAGCAACATGACATTTAATAATGGCTGCTTTTACGGCTTCAATTCCTTGGTTTTTTCTGGCACTAATTAAAACTATTTCTGTATTTAGTTCTTCTTTTAAAGCGGTTAAATCTATAGAAATGCCTTTTCTAGTCATTTGATCTACCATATTTATGGCTAAAACCGTAGGGATTTCTAAATCTTTAATTTGAGAAAATAATAATAAATTTCGCTTTAAATTTTCTACGTCTGCAACTACTAAAATTACATCTGGTGATTCTTGAATGTCTTTTTTAAGTAAAGTCTTTAAAACAATACTCTCATCTACAGAAGTTGGATTGATACTATACGTTCCCGGTAAATCTGTAATGATGGCATTTTGGGTTGCAGACAATTTACAAGACCCTTGTTTTTTATCTACCGTTACTCCTGGGTAATTTCCTACTTTCTGTGTTAAACCTGTAAGCTGATTAAAAAGTGAGGTTTTTCCTGTATTCGGATTTCCTATTAAAGCAACTTTTATATCTTTTTTAGACATGAATTATTCGCTTTTTAGAATTTTTATTTTTGAAGCTGTTTCTTTTCTAATTGCCAAATGACTTCCGTTTACGCAAATATATAGAGGATCTTTTAAGGGCGCAATTTGCACCAACTGAACTTCTGCTCCTGGCAAACAACCCATTTCTAACAATTTTAACGGAATAGCGTCTAAAGATTCTTCAGAGATATATCCCATTTCCCCAATATGTAAAGATGCTATTGTGTTCAACGTTTTTTATTTGGACAGCAAAGATAGCCATTTAGAATCATTCTAAACAAGTTATTCAGTAGCATATTCTTCCTTTAACAAAACAATGTCTTTTTTCAACTTTGTCATGTCTTCCTTTTCCGTACCGTCATAATATCCTCGTATCCGTCTGTCTTTGTCTACTAAGACAAATTGCTCTGTATGTATAAAATCGTTTTCATCTCCGTTTCCTTCATCTAAAACTGCAAAATAACTTTTTCTGGCCAACTCATAAATGTGTTTTTTAGAACCTGTGGTTACATTCCATTTGCCATCCACAACTCCTTTTCTATCTGCGTATTCTTTTAAGACAATAACGCTGTCTATGACGGGTGTTACAGAATGAGAAAGAAATAGAATATCGGCATCCTTTTTATAAAAATCTTGCAATTCACTCATATTATATGCCATGGCAATACAAATAGTTTGGCAACGTGTAAAAAAGAAATCGGCAACGTAAATTTTATCTTTATAATTTTTATTCGTAATTGTTTCTCCGTTTTGGTTTATCAATTCAAAATCTGCTATCGTATGGTCTTTGGTAACGTGTTTCATAGAGAAGTCTACCAAACGCGGATTTACATCTGCCGGGTTGTAAATTTTTAACTTTGTATCTACCTTTAATAATTGATAAAAAACAGGAATGACCACTGCAGAAAATACTGCTAAAAAAATAAGTGTAGGAATCGATTTTTTAAAGAATTTAAGCTCCATAATATCCGTTTATTTTACAAAAATACGACTTAAAAACACCCTAGAAGAGCAAACAAAAACAAATGCGCTCTAAAATCTTTGTTAAATTAAAAAGCATCCTTCAATAGTTCTTTTAGAACTCTATTGAAAACCTTACATTTGTTTCTTTTTTAATCTGATTTAACGCTGAATGGAAATTTTAATAAAAGCATCTCAATTTATACTAAGTTTATCTTTACTAATTGTTTTGCACGAATTAGGGCACTTTATACCCGCAAAATTGTTTAAAATTAAAGTAGAAAAATTCTACTTATTTTTTGATTATAAATTCTCAATTTTAAAGAAAAAAGTTGGAGATACTGTTTACGGTATTGGCTGGATTCCTTTAGGAGGTTATGTGAAGATCTCTGGTATGATAGATGAAAGTATGGATACCGAGCAAATGGCTTTACCGCCACAACCTTGGGAGTTTAGATCTAAGCCGGCTTGGCAGCGTCTAATTGTAATGTTGGGTGGCGTTTTTGTAAACTTTGTTTTAGGAATTTTTATCTACATCATGTTAATGTGGAGTTATGGTGAAAGATACTTGCCAAACGAAAATGTAAAAGACGGCGTTTGGGTACAAAGCGAATTAGCAGAAAACTTAGGCTTAAAAACGGGTGATAAGATTTTAACTGTAGACGGACAAAAAGTAAAGAAATTTGGAGGTTTACCTTTAGAGTTTATCAATGGAAATACCTATCAAATTGAAAGAGATGGTGCTGTTTTAGACAAAGAAATTCCAGAAGATTTTATTTCTCAATTAATAGATAGAGAAAAAGGAGCAGGAAGTTTTTTAAATATAAGATACCCATTTACGGTTACTGGCATTTCTAAAGATTCTCCGAATATAAATGCAGATATAAAGGCGAAAGACATTATAATTGCTATTAATGGTGAAACTATTAAATATTTTGACCAAGCACAGGTTGCCTTAAATAAATATAAAAATACTGCTATTTCTGTAACGATAAAAAGAGGAAATGAAACGAAAGACATTCCTGTTAAAGTTACAAATGAAGGAAAAATAGGCGTTGGCTTTGCTACAATTTCTGGCGCAGATTTAGAAAAATTAGGCTATTATGACTTAGCAGATTTTGAATATTCTTTCTTAGAAGCAATTCCTGCTGGTTGGCACAAATCTGTAAAAACTTTAACAGATTACATGAAACAGTTAAAAAAGATATTCAATCCAAATACCGGTGCTTATAAAGGTTTGGGTGGTTTTATTTCTATAGGAAGTATTTTTCCAAGTGAATGGAGCGCACAAGCTTTCTGGGAGATTACAGCCTTCTTATCTATCATGTTAGGTTTTATGAACTTATTACCAATACCTGCTTTAGATGGTGGACACGTAGTGTTTACCCTTTGGGAAATGATTACCGGTAGAAAACCTGGAGATAAGTTCTTAGAATATGCCCAAATTATTGGCTTTATCTTGTTAATTGCTCTCTTGCTTTTTGCAAATGGTAACGATGTCTATAGAAGTTTAAAAGATTATTTTTAGAAATAGAATACCTTTTCTAAAAATTAAAAAGCCTCACAAATTAATTTGTGAGGCTTTTTTGTAGCTCTAAAAAGCTATAAAAAAATAGGTAAACGCTACTAGAAATTATACCGCAAACCAACTAAAAGACTGCTTGACGGCATTGGCACAAAACCAGATTCTATATAGGCTGCATTAAAAATATTATTTGCAGTAATTGTAAAATCAAATTTATTAAAATCTACAATTACAGAAGCATCCCAAACATTATAACTTGTACCAACAGCACGTTCTGCATGTTTGTAAATTATATTCTGTCTTACATTCTTAAGAAATTTACTAGAAAAACGAGTTATAAATTGATGCTTTAAAGTGTTTAAAGAATACCTCGACAAGTCTTTATTTTGATCTAAAATATCATCGTTTAAATAATTATAACCAAAAGATAGTGTTTGGTTCAATTCATTTATTTTAAAACGATAGTCTGTATTTACCTCAAAACCTTTCGTATTTACTTTTGCAATATTTGTTGCTGTAAACTTAGCGTCTTCAGTATTCTGACGAATATAATCAATTAAATTAGTAGCATCTCTATTAAAAATTGCCACAGAAGATGTAAATCTTCCAGAATTAAACTTCAAGCCTATTTCTTGCGCAAATGCTTCTTCTGGTTTTAAATTTGCGTTTCCAATAGTACTTCTATCATTATAATACAAATCTGTATACGTAGGTATTCTATAAGTAACACCTAAATTACCGTATGCTTTTAAATTATCAGACAATTTAAAACCAATATCCAACCCTGGAAATGCATG
>ENA-ORXF01001022-ORXF01001022.1-marine-metagenome-genome-assembly--contig:-NODE-1022-length-18807-cov-12.145328_pt1 | contig 18807 bp, 33 predicted proteins | sample MGYA00237864_ERZ511476 | MGnify/ENA primary metagenome ERZ511476 (study PRJEB26306, sample SAMN06343908) | marine metagenome | isolation source: coastal waters | place: Atlantic Ocean: West Antarctic... | reverse complement strand
CACAGTCGGTGTACTTAAATAACTGTTTAGCGATAAATGCTTCTGCATCTTTCTCAGTTAGTTTGGTGCGTGAAACGGTTTTACCATCCTTTACAGTAACTCCGTCCCCAGCACCTTCTCCTAGCCAAAGCTCGACTAAATGAAGGCAGGAAACGACTTCAGGACCTTCGTAATCAATGTGATGTATTTCTTGTACCATATTAACGCTCCATGCTAAGAGGACTTAGAAGAGTAGGGGCGACACGCCACATCATTCCACCTAAACTCGTAACCTTAATACTCTTCTTATTGATTTTAGAGACTCGGCCTTGGACTAGACCATGCTTAGATTCGAACTGGACCTCTTGCCCAATCGAGAACTCTCTCCTAGCGAGGTGAGATAGTTTGTCTTGTATTGCTTGGGCAGTATCCCAGACGAGTCTAAGGTCTTCTGAGGTGTTGGTTTGGTTGAAGAGTTCGTTGCAAAGTTCTTTAATGTTCATAGGATTAGTTTTGGTAAGTGTTAGTTTTTGGAGTAAGGAAGTAGTCAGCAGGACCACACAAGTTGCAACCTTGGCAAATAATACGACCATAATCATGGTCATTTACGCCAAGGTCAACTCTAACGTTGTTGGGGTTTACGTCCAACACGGTTAGGGTCATAGTGAGGTCGAGGCTCAGGCAGTTAGGGCAGTTGTATTTCATGTCCCCATTATACCATAAAAGAGAGCCCTTGTCAAGGGAACTCTCTCAAAAATTCAGATTTATTTTCCGTCTAGCCTGTCGGCTAGCCAATCAAGCTCTTTAAAATAATAATTAAATCTCTCTTGGATCTCGACTGCAAGATCACTATCATACTTTCTCACACACTCCACTAGTTCTTCATTACTAATAATAGACAATGCATGATACTCTACCATTGTCACACCTTCTGTCGTTCTCTCAACAGGTCTTCCAACCATCTTCTCTTTAGGTTCTTTGTCTGCTACAGGAAGGTTTAAGTAATTCATTACATCGATTTGGTCTTTGTTCATTTATCTTTCTTAAGTAAACAATCTCTGCATATTCCGTAAAATACTTGTATTAAAGGTACTCGTCTATCACATTCTTTACATCTCTGTGTTACCTGCTGCTTTACCAAAACCTAAGAGTGTAGTCTTCTGACGATGATGCATCAAAGGGAACATTTACATAAGAGCTTACCCGAACAATCAAATCATTTTGGAAATCACCCAGAAGAAGTACAGGCCAATCCAGGATGGTAAGATTAGTTAGCGTTCCAATAAAATGCCCAACTTGAACAGGAGGAAGTCCATCATAAACTGTATAGAAATCGACAACAGGAGTATGGTCCTTAACTGTGTTAACTGTAAAGTTAACAGTCATAATGTCTTCTAACGATACCAAAGGAAACAAGTAGTGGTCTTGATCAACTTCTAAAACAGTCTCTGTAATATAAATGTGGGTGTTATTCCCACATAGACTATACTCGGAAAAGACAGGGAGTGTGGCAACAAACTGTGCAGAGTCAGGGCTTTGATGACCAACAAAAGCCTCATCAAAATCACATGATTCTACAGGAGGAGGAGTTCCACCATCGGGGTCAGACGTAGTATGCTCGACACTGCATCCTGCCAATACAAATAGGGTTGTTAGTAATAGTTTCTTCATGGTTTTATTTAAGCTCGGTTGCCTTTCGAATACGCTTGATGATATCACTGTACTCTTCTCGAACAAGAAAAGGGACAATACCATCATGGGTATGATCTTCTGCAATATATACTAAGCTGGAATGGTAAGTCTCCTTTCCATCTTCGAACTGCTCAACTTTTACGATGTGGGTAACATTAATCAGTTGATTGTAAGGTTCACCTCTTAGAGTAATAACATCTACAGTATTAAAGCTACTGTCCTGTACACGAAACTCTGCGAAGTGATGAAAGACATCTCCTCTATAACTTCTGAGTTTAGGGATTACAGGCTGTTCACTAAAAAGCATCCCATTCCCAGCTTGAACTGGTTTAGTAGTGGGTTGGGCAGCGGAAATGGTCATTAGCACTATACCTAACACCAACAAACCACACACGGTAGTAACTACATTCTTCATATTATTATTTGACTTTATGGCGGTTCATTCCCAGTAGCCCATAGCCCACAATGTCCTGATATGGATTTTCATCAAAAGCGTTAGGGTTATTGGCAATACGAAATAACTTATCAAGGATCCTCGCAATCGTAAGGAGGTCATCATACTGTTCTGTCTTAATGCCATCAGGGAACATCTGCCTTAGACATTCACCACTACGACCAAAAGAATCTCCGTAAGCACGTTGCTTGTCTGATACTAAGCTACCTACGTCATAACCAATCTCTGAAAAGTTATTCATCCTTCTTGATATCCTCAACCAACAGATCGAGATCGGTCTTACGCGAAAAGTAGCTGGACGCGATCACATGTGCTGGGTCTGACCATTCATCCCAAGTAGATGCTGCTGCTTTTCTAATAGTTGTCTCAGCTTCTCGTAGTTGTAGCTTCAAGCGAATGATTTCACGTTCGTACTCATCAGCACTCTTAATTGGAGGCAGAAACTTTGGATTAGATTTGTAACTCATTGTATTTTAGTGGTTTGTTTGTTTCGTTCTATGTCTAGTAGTAAAACGATTCGATCTTCGTTACTCTTGTTATAAGCTGAGTGAAGGACAGTATCATCAAAGAGTAAGCACTTACCCTCTTGCCAACTTCTAGACTCTTCTCCCACTATTATAGCGCAATCATTAGGAATTTTAAGACCTAAGTGGCATCTTATTACCTTATCTGTGAACCCCGTGTGAGGAAAAATCTCAGTACCTGCTCGTAAAATGGAAAAAGATGCTGTTAAAAGCCCAGGAATGTCTTTAATAGCTTCCCATGTTTTCGGGCATAACTTACATCCCTCCTCAACTTTCTCACCAAAAACGATAAAAGGAAAAACATCCCACTTTCCCGTATATAAGTCATGCTCGACGTATGGAAGAATTCCATCTTTTAAGGATGAATATTCGATGAGGAATTCATTCCATAAATTTTCGAGCTTCTTTATATGAGGAAAGTGGGATGTATTATAAAACATTTTGCTCTGGTAGTTCCTGAAGGAATTGAACCTTTTACCTCCACCCAATTATTCATGGAACCACGTTAGAAGCATGGTATCGGGAACAGGAACTTTTATTTTATAGTTTAGGTATAGTAAGAAAGTCTTCGTGCCAATTTACATTAGATGTTTGGTTGTTCTTAGACTCTAAAACCCTAATAGTTATACTCTTAGCATACACTTTCGGATCAAAGTAATAGCAGTTATTGGTATCGAGGCAGAATATACAATATAGATCAATATTAGATTTATTAACAGGTTTTATGTGAGTTCCTTTTCTATCATTCCAATTTGATTTAAAAGCCACTTCTATACATCCTTTGACATTAACTGTTCTAGCCTTAACTTGTACCGTGTAGCACTTTCCCTCTTTAAACGCTACCAAATCAAAAGGAGAGTGTTCTGTGTCGGGTGTACAAGTAAAATAACCCTTATTTAGTAAATCAATTTTAGCGTGTAATACTCCTAAGTCTCCAAATGTTTTAGTGTGATGTGTCATATTATTATATGGAGACTGACGTAGGAGTAGTACGTTACTTTTTAAGAGTTCTAGTAAACTTTTTTAGGCTCTTTTTTAGGCTTAGATCCTTTCGCATTTACTTCTACGCCCCAAGATTTTCGCTTAGGAGCAGGAGGGGGGTCCACAAAATCAAAGGAACCATTTTGGGGTTGGTCGCTGCGAGGCAGAATGCGTTCTCCCCAAGTGCCGCGCATGGGCTTCGAAGTGCGAGCAGTAGTGCAGTCCGTTGATGGGTAAACAAGGCAAGCAACTCCTGCCAAGATCAATAGCAGGACTAGATCTCTAATCTGCTCTGGTAATTTTAGATTTTTCATAATTTTTTTCCTAATGGTTGTTTTGCTCTAAGTATTTCCTAAGTGGCCTCGTAGGACGCTCTCTAAGAGACGTTCGCACCCTAAGTGGACTCATAGTACCTCCGAAAATAGAGCTTTTCGAGGGAATTTTAATTTTTAAATTGGTAGGGAAGAAGGGAGTCGAACCCTCAATCCTTGCGGCGAGGGATTTTAAGTCCCTTGTGTATACCAGTTCCACCACTCCCCCTCTTAATTACTTCTTCGTCAAGCAATAAGCCAGCCAACTATTTTTTCCAGCCTTGTTTCGTGCTACCTTGGTAGTATAAAACGTTGAAGTAGAAAACCTAGGCTCTTTAGAACGAGTATCACAAACTGTTTGTGCATCAGTCTCGCTTCTAAAGAGCCCGAACTTGGTTCGATTGCTCTTACGCTTCATCTTCAACAAGAAGTTCAGGTTTGCTTTCTTCTTCTTTTAGACCCAGAAGTTCTTTGAGTTCCGTAACAGCGGAACTCATTTCTACTTTCTGCTCTTCCATTTTTTCAAGCTGATCATTGATCTGCTCCATAGCCATTTCTACTTGGTCAAGACCTTGTTCGGCCCCTTCTAGCATACGAGCTAGATACTTTTCATTGAGTTTATTCATAATTTTTTCCTTTTTTATTGGGTGTTAAGTGTATGATGGTAGGACGGGTTGGACTTGAACCAACGACTACAGCCTTATAAGGACTGCGCTCTGACCTACTGAGCTACCATCCCATACAAGGTATTATAGGAGGGAGGTGCTAGTTCTCATGAAGAAGATACATTATATTTTTGTGTATTAATAATCTTCATGCCGTCCTTGTAGATTCGAGGAGTATAATACTCCCCATCCTTCTTAGGAACAAGCTTATTGAGGATAGCGTCTGCGATCTTATCAGAAACATTATTCTTAATAAACCGTGAAATGTTCCTCGCACCATACTCAACGGAGTATCCCTTGTCAACAATATATGAAACAAGAGAGTCTGTTGCTTCAATGGGGAGGTCTTCTAGTTGGAGTTGGGCAATCTCTGAAACCTGTTCTTTTGTTAAGGTATCAAAGAGTACAATATCATCAATGCGGTTCAAGAACTCAGGGCTGAAATGATCTTTAACTGAGTCTAGGACTATGCTTTCTATAACTTTCTGCGGGTCAGCTTGTGTGTTTTCGAATCCCATAGGGTTCTTATTAATCTTATTCGTGCCTTGGTTGGAAGTGAAAATAAAAATGGACTCACTAAAATCTAGAACAGTTCCCAAATTATCTGTACAGGTCCCGTCATCTAGGAGGGAGAGAAGAAAATCGTAGAGCTTATGGTGTGCCTTCTCAATCTCATCAAAGAGAAACACCCATTGGTTAGACTCATCTGCTTTCTCAGCCAGCAAACTCTTCTCAGTATGTCCTACATATCCTGGAGGAGATCCGATTAGTTTAGCGTACTCATGTCCTCCTGCATACTCGGCGCAGTTAACCTTATAAAAGTTACCACTAAACTTCTCTCCAAGTAACTTACCTACTTGTGTCTTACCGACTCCTGTGGGACCGACAAACAAAAAGGAGGAGTGGCCCGACAAACCAGATGCCATAAGTTTAATGGCTTTAATAATAGCTTCTAGAGCTTTCCTTTGCCCGATGATATTATCCTTGAAGAACTCCTCTAAGCTATTAATGTCCTCAATGCTAGAAAGAGCAATACACTCAACTTTGGGCTCTTTAAGCTTTATCTGATCCTTTACTTGATTAAGGAATTTACGTTCCACGCCCGACATAAAAGTATCGGCGTTTAGATCAGTACAAATAAACTCTAAAGCAAATGGAGGATAGAGTCCGATGATTGAATTATACGCAGAGCCAACTGCTTCGTTCATCTCTACAACATCGTCCGTTCCAAGCATATCGAAAAATGCATCTACATCAACTAAGAACTTTCTAACGATGAAAGTCTTATAGTCTTCCATCTTGATAGGAGTCTTTTCCTTAAGGATCTTAGCCCTAAGGGACTCATATAGTTTTTGCTCCTCTTTAAGGCTATACCCTTTTACGAAAAGGACCAGATCAAGCTCATGACAAACAATACGATACGTTTTTTTCTTAGTCATCTTTTAGAAGATTGTCCAACTCATTGAATACGGAATTTTCTACGCCTTTGGATGCTTTAGTTTTGTTGTCTGAGGAGTTATCCTCCATCTTAACAATTAAGTTAAGAATCTTGACTACATTATTCTTAGAAGCTTGGGCGACTTTAAGTGCATCAACCATTAAGTTCTTAGCAGCAGCGTCTTGTGGATTTGCATCCACCATAGCTTTAAAGAACCTGTGGGCATCGAGAGCTAAATTTCTGTCTTCAGCAGACTCGTCAATAAGTTTTTTGGCAATCCTCTGGACCCTAGTGGGGCCAAGAATCGAATTTTTGGGGATATAATTTGTGGGCATAAGTTGTGTCCTCTTGTGTATCTAGGGTATTTGACATGTTTTTTTGGATATACCATGTAATCAAATCGTCCCACTCTTTATAAGTGAGTGTTAAGCCAAACGGTTTCCACGGAAGTTCCATATCACTCAACATTGGGATCCCCTAGGATTTCAACATGGGACATATGAGCATCTTTCATTTCAATGCCCATAGGAAGATCAAAGCTAGTTTTGGTATCCCTTAGCCCTTGAATGATATCAACCTTAGCTGGGTATTCCATCTCTAATTCAAGATGGACCTTGATTGTTCTATTTATTAAATCCCTACGACGATTCTTTGCCGTAAAGTTCATCTTTATTTTTTCTTGCGATTTTTTCTCGCCCCAAATCCAACTCATTTGATTGTTCCTGTATAATGAATGACAAGGGCATATCTAACGCCCTCTGTGACCGCTGCAACTTTGTGCTGTGTAAATCCGTCCCAGACGAGCGCGGAACTCTTCTGCTGCTCTATGATAGACGGTTCGCTCTTAGAATCGAAGAAAATCACCTCCCCTCCTCGAAATTCATCATTAAGTAGGATAGAAGCAGTAGCCACAACAGGAGGGCGAATTCCATTTGGGCCTGAATCCCAATCACAATGGTTATCAAAACTCCCACCCAGTTCATATTTAAGAATCCAAAACCCGTGATGTCCCGTTGCTATTTCAAAGGCACTATTACCGAAGTTCCAGTTAAGATGTCTTAAAAAGGATTCGCCAACTCCGAAGAGATCAGGCAGTACTTCAACTACCTTTTCATCACTATTACTTCGGACTTTGGAAAAAGGATTTGCGATCTGATACTCTATGCAGTCAGGATTGTAAGACCACTCTGACCGCTTCCCTCGTTCATCAACTAAATCAATTAGTTTCTTAGCAAACTCATCAGAAACAACATCATTTGCAGCCAGGTATGTCGGTTCCGAGTTTTGTATTCTAACGTTTTCCATTTTTAAATTTTTCAAAGGATAAATCTTCGTAATCGTCCCACTCATCTAACTCGTCTAGCTTGTCTTTCGAGCTATCATAGGAAGAATGGGATACTTTTTGCGACAACTTCCTGTTATTATTTTTATTTTTTCTTCGAAACTCTTTCTTAGAAATCTCACTATCTTCGTAGTTTTTATTCATTTAAAAATACCGTAAGTATCCTCGTCATCATCATCCCAAACAACTCCTGTAGAAGCATCCTTATCATAGGAAAAGATGTCATTATCATTTGCTATCACGGCAAGAGCTTGGGCAACATACCCTTTTACGGGAAAGGATAAAGATACTGACCCATGAGCAGGATCCCAATACAAGTTTGCACACTCTGGGTTGTCCTCCATCATATCATAAACGAGGTTGTACAGACAACAGTTTCGATAATAATCCATAAACTCTGCGTCTGCGGAACTAAACTTCTTTTTACCATTCTTACGATTTAGAAAAAATCCCATCTGAGCTACTGTAATGTATAGCCCAGCTTTGTCGGTCATTAAGGGTTCTCTGAAATCGTAATGATTGCCAAATTCACTCATAGTATAAAAAGCGAGGGAGGAGGAGGACGGGGAATACTCCACCTCCCTCTAAAAGTTAATTGAGGGCGTAACCCTCACTATATGTAGAGGCTAAGTCCCAAAGCTGAGAGTTCAAATTGACATCTTTTTGAATATTAGAGATCGCTCGAACCATACGATTAGTAGAACCATTACGGAAACCACCACGAAGGATGTTTTCCTGTGCCACATTAAAAGTAGTCCAAAGGTCCGTCTTTTTATCTTCTATCCTACGAGGCGTAGAGATATTAGCAATCATGTCATCATTAGGGTTATCAAAGCGAAGTTTTGCAGCGTCAGCAAAGAAATCTTTTCGGCTTCGATCAGACAATTCAGTTTCTTGCCAGTTACCGATCTTATCAGCAATTTTAGATGCGTTCACAACCAAGTCACGGGAAGCAGTAACTACCTGCTGGGGTTCAAAGCCGATGTGACGGATGTGGACCTTACCGAAGTCGTTCTCAGAAATAACCATTCCATTAGAGCAGATCATACGGAAGATGCCTCCTTGAAGAGTATAGCCTCCAAGTCCGTTGTGAGCATTAATAAGGAGCATCTCGGGAAAAGAGTCTCCGACTCCAAAAGAGTTCATATCCAAGTCTTCGTGCTTAAGACGGATAATGTGCTTGGCGTGGTCTTGGCTCCACTTCCTAGCGTTAACCTGTTGCGCTTTCCAAGCAGTCCAACCTTCATCTTGAAGGATCTCAAGAATATCAGTAGTAGGAAGGAAAGAGTATCGGTCAGACACTCGACCCTCTTCGGGTGCAGTAGCAAAAGCAGCAGGGGCGTGGGCTCGTAGTAGTTCTTCGTTTTTAATCATATTAGCATTCTCCGTGGGTAAGTTTAAAGGCTTCTTCGCGTGTCATCTTTAGGTCTTTCTGCCTTTTGGTCATGCGGAATCGCTTACCTGTTTTAGCAGTATAGTCCTCGATAGACTCATAAAGAGCGGGGATGGTATCAGAGTTCTCTTCTTTAACAACAAAATCACTAAGATCTCGCGTGTTAGTCTCTCCGATGTTAGAAGGATTAGTGTCCATTACCTTAGTATTAGGCATTGTCCTGTTTCCAGTCTTACGACCAAAAGCACCATCAATGGCGCAGTTGATCATATTGGATAGTTCGTCAAAAAATTTCTCGTCAGTCATAGTAGTACCTCCGTTTGGCTTACCCTATTATACCACTTCACAGATTATTTGCAAGACTAAACCCCGAAAAACTTACGAATTCCTTCAAAACCCTCTGCTTTTGGGTCTAGGAGGAGGTCTTGGAAGTCCTTGGATTGGAACTTCTTATCTGAGTCGGCTACGGTATACCATGCGCCACTCCTAGTGACCATCCCATCGCCCTCTAACTGCTTCAATGTACCAGCGTAGGGATTGAGCCCTTCATTGTACATAAGCTCAAACTCGCACTCTCGGAAGGGTATAGAGCATTTGTTCTTAGTGTTCCTGACCATACCCTTGATCCCCATGACCCTCTTATGCTCGTCTTTGAGGAGATCGCTGGTTTTATTGGAGATACACTTTAAGTTTACGCCAAGATAGTACTCTAATGATTTTCCCCCTGCTGCCATCGTATCAGGACTGCCGTACATCACACCGATTTTATTTCTAATCTGATTGATAATGACAAGGGCAACTTTATGCTTACGCATAAGTGGGTTAATCTTTCGTAAACACGCTCCAGTAGATTTAGCTCTGATAGCTCCCTGCATGTTATTCCCATCGTACCCCTCTGCTTCATACTCTGCCTTAGAAGGTGACACAGCAATGCTATCGTACACAACAACAATTGGGGTATCAACATCAGTCTCTCTGATGGTAGTAATTGTGTCCTCGATAACTTGGAAGCAGTCCTCCAAAGTTTCAGGTGCAGCGTAGATCAGCTTGCTAGGATCAATACCTAGATGCTTTGCAAACTCAGGGTTGTACGCATTTTCGCTATCCACCATCATGGTATAGTATCCCTTAGATTGTGCTTCTTTCAGGATGTGAGTACCGAACACAGTCTTGGCTGTGGAGGCTTCTCCATGAAACTGAGAGATCATCCCAATAGGAACTCCCTTAGTGTAATCACCTGAAATGATCTTGTTAAGGGCGTAACTGCCTGTGGAAACAAAGCCCATGTCGGGCACTTGCTCTGATAATAATCCTGCGTTCTTAAGTCGTTTTAATACTGCTTTATCCATACACTATTATAGAAGTGTTGACTTTTTGGTTGTTTGTAATACCGAGAAAATTAACAGACTAGTGCAGTCCTGGGTTATAAACCCCTCCACCCTCAATCCTAAAGGCAGGACGGGCATTCCCGAAATACCTATACAGCGTAGGATCGTTATCCATATCGGGGTCACAGGTAGGGCAATGAGGGACAGTAGGGTTGTTTGCGTTCTCAGTCATCGACTCAAAGCATTGAAAGATTACATCACATGAGGAACATTGGTAGTCATAAGTAGGCATTATCGGTTGTCTCCTGAGCCTCCTAAGGCTCCTCTATCTTTACGGTCATTAAGCTTATCTAAATTCATTTGAGCTATCTCTTCCAAGGAGTAGCCCGTATGTCCTGCAATAGCAGCTACATACCAAAGTACATCGCCAAGCTCTTTAGCGATCTCTCTCAAATCATCTTTCGTTGCGATTCCATCTTTATCACGGAGTACCTTCTTTACTTTCTCAGCTACTTCTCCAGCCTCACCCGTTAAACCTAAAATAGGATAGACAGGGAACCCGTCACCATCAGGTAAGGGATAAATAGCTGTTCTCATAGCTTCGTTTTGATACTCACTTAAACTTAAATTTTCCATATTAGTAAACTCCTTTATTTATTATAACCAATCAGAGCAGATGCCCCATAGCTTTCCTTTAAAATATACTTCAGGATATTTCCAAACATATCCCTTTGATGTAATAGTACAAGCATCTCCCTCATGCCAGAAGCAATGAATTTCTGGGTCTTCTAACATCCTGTGTAATGCTTCGATGTTCTTTGCATGGCAAATAAGTTTTTCATTTTTAAGAAACTTATTTGTAATAAGGTATTGTGGTTTATCGTGTCCAAGAAATAATCCCTCAGGTGTTTCCCAAACATCTACCTCACAATAATACCCGTCAGCTATAGCAGCCATTACATACTCTGGTTGGTTCTCTAAATGGTCTTGGCGACCATGAGTATTTCCTCGATGAGCTACTTTAATCATTAGCCTTTATAGTGGGTAAGAAAATACCTAAGGTCTTCAGGAGTCCCAAGTCCCCACATCTTTTTAATAGGGACAGTCTTAATTTTCTTTCCGTCTTTAATAGCTTCATTGAATACTGGGCATACATAGAATTCATTATTAACTCTAATGTCCTTCTCAATCATTTGCTCTGCATACTTCACATAATCGGAGCCTTTGGCCCAATAATAAACTCCTACGGTTGCAGTATCGCTAATAGGCTTCTTCTCCGCTACCTCAGTCACATAACCATCTTCTACTTTTGCAAAGCTCCACTTAGGGTGTGTGGCTTTAAAGGTTAGCATGGCTCCATCTCCCTGCAAGCCTGAACCCCAATCCTCAGTTAAGTATTCAATAAATTGATCGGAGTTAGCGGTAACGAGGGGAGCATCATTATCAATGAACTTCTTTGCAAGGAGGGTAGTACACGCTGCGCCTTCGGTTACTCCGTCCACTTGGATGATTTCACACCCTGGAGCAATTAGAGGGAGGAGGTAGTTCAACGCATACTTATCGTAATGCTCCTTCTGCACAAGAAAGATAAACCTCCCATCAATGTTAAGGTTTTCTACTACCTTTTGAATCATGGGCTTTCCATGAATCTCAATAAGGGGTTTGGGAAAAGTATATCCAGCTTTTTCAAATCTAGAGCCAGCCCCTGCCATCGGAATTAAAATGTTCATATTTTGTCCTTAAAAAGTTCTTTAGTTACTTCGGTTGCATTCTTTACTTCTAGTACTCTGCAACCAGTTAATCTTGCAGCCTCCAATCCTTTTGGAGAATCCTCTACAATGATTGAATCTTGTGGTAGAGATCCTAACTCTACCAACGCTTTAATGAAGGGTTCGGGGTGAGGCTTGTTAAAATTACATTGCTCGTTAGTTATGATAACATCAAAGTAATCTATAATTCCAGTCTTTTCCAGCATAAGCACCGCAGTCTTATTAATGCTGTTTGTAACACACCCAATCTTATACCCAGCATCCTTTAACATCTTCATTAAAACTACTTTAGAGATTGAATGAATACAAAAATCTTCGATAACTCCAACGGTTAGTTCTTGTTTAAGGTCTGAGATGCATTCCATATCACTTTCCCGAATTACCCCCACATCAGCCAGCATCTTAAGTTTCCTTTTTGTTGGGAGTCCATTATAGATGGTGATATGATCCTCTCTAGAGAGTTCGTAATTGGAAACTTGTTTTAAGGCTCTGTTCAAAGCTTCGTAATGCCAATCACAAGCATCCACCAATACACCATCTAAATCAAATAGTACAGCTTTATTCATCATACTTCTCCTCTAAGGCTTATATCAATATTATAGTCTTGTAATACTTCCCGCAGATGAGGATAGTCAGAAATATACCATTTCCCTTTCACTATAGCAGTAGCAAAATAAGGATAGATACTAGAGTCCCAATGGTGCATACCTCTCTTGGAATCCCCCTCTCTATAAACCATGCACCCCTTAAAATTATTTTTACTAGTAGTCAAGTAGGCATTAGCTTCAAAAGACCATATGGAATCCCCAGAGGTATCTCTGTATACTGTTATGAGATTTTTAACTTTACATATTGTAGGCTGGATAGTAAAAATCATATCGGGGGGGCTGGTTAGTAGGTTTTGGTGGAGGGAGCTTTCTTTTTTATCATCAGTATAGCCTCCACGCAAAAGCTTAATAAATTCTACTTCATCTGAGCGAACTAAGTTTTTAAACTCCTGGATTTGGGGAAGGTCCATGTCATCATACAAGAACATATCTTCATGACTGAAGACTATAATCTCATCCTTTAATTGTTCTAAACAACTTACCACTCGTTGTTGGTAGGGCAGAGCGTCATTATATGTTATAACCTCCCAACCATCAGGAGCCGTTCCTTCGTTGGTAAATAAAACCTTATCGTGCTTCTCTAAATACTTCTCACATTGACCAAACAAGACAGGCCAAATATCAGAGTAATCAGAGTGAGAGTAAAAAATAAACTTCATTCCCACTCCGTATCCAAAGGTTGTTTAATTTCCCATAAACCTTTATCTTCCATCCACCATTTATAAAGTTTAACTGCATTAATATTATCCTCTGTTAAGTGTTTATGAACATCGTTATAAATAGTTTTAAAATTTAACATATTACCTGCTCCAGAATAAAACCACATATCCGCAGGACCATCATCAAAGTATTGCCAATTAGCCATATACATCTTGTCCATAGGGAGTTCTGGATCAAAGTGAATACATTGTACAGGGTATGGGTTTTGTTTTCCTGGGCCTGATGTGTTTCGATTAATACGACCTAAATCAAAGCGAGACTTAATAACAATATCATATTTAGAAAATGGAACTAACTCCATAACTTTTTGAATGGAGTAAAAATGTGAAAGAGTTGTAAACGGACTACGACCTAAAGAACTGTCCTCAGGTAAAGAAGCCAGCCCCTTTTCTTGCACTTCAAAACTAAAATCTTTCTGTGGTTCAAAAATAGATCTTTTTGGCTTGTATAATTCAATTAATGCTTTCTCTTTTTCAGGTTGCCAACTATGAATAAAAACATCCACATCTGCTTTATCTAATATGTTCTTCTTGATATGGTTATATCCCTCCTCTCCCTTAGAGGTATGATCCATTCTAGAATCAAAATAGCCGTGTAAACAAAGAGCTACTTTCATACTACTCTACAATCCTTAAATACTGTATTGGTGGTTAGATCTCGATATCCATTATTCTCATCTAAGTCTTCCACATGCTCTGGGTGGTTCTGCATGAGAGCTAATCCGTGGGCAGCTTGTTGTGGGGTCATGTACATATTCCACCCTAACATATCAATGTTATCCTCTTTATAATTCACCTCAGAACGACCTTCATAGCGAGCTTTTTTGAGCCATTCTACCATTTTATAATCATCGGTCAAGATCATCCCACCTTTTCCGATAGCTAAAGTTTTCTTTATATGAAAAGATAAGCACATGGATGTCTTGGGGATATACATCCCAGAGGTTAATCTTTTTGCTGCGTCATAAATCGGATACGGTTTAAGTTGATAAGCACCAGACCATTCCTCGTCTTCAAAAACTACTTCCCCTCCAGCATGAATAATAGACATAGGAACAGAAAGGTATGTTTTCTTGGGAATTGTCACTTCTGTAACCTTGTGATATTTGCAGCACAAAAATAATGCATTAGTGCAGCTATCTACAGCTACAGCGAAAGGGGCTCCTGTATATTGTGCCACTTCCTCTTCAAACATCTGTACAATTTTGAACGGGTTATTGAAAATTTGTTTCATATCAGTGTGTATAAAATATCAGCCTTATCGAAAGCTCGTTGGCTTGCAATATTATCTTTTTTAATTCGTCCCGTAGCGTTAGGGTATAGCTTCTTGGCTTCTCTTAACATATATGATCCCACACCCCTTCCTTGATACGCAGGATGGGTACAGAATCTAATATCATCCTCCAATACACCAATATACCCTACAGGAACACCATATAATAGACAAACATAATAATTTTGCCCATGTTTTATCATGTATTTTTCTTGCTCTTCTTTGGAGATCTGAGCCTCTTCCAGAAAGCCTTCTTGAGTGAGGGGGTTCATACGAAGCTCTCTAACGAAATCGTAATACTTATATTCTATGGGAACTAAATCCATGTATCCACCTGAGTTCCATACTTATTAGGCATACCCAACACCCAATGCTGCAAGTAAGCCCTAGTATACTTCCACCCTTCTAGCCCAAGCCAAGGGCTTAAACAAGTTCCTATATCCATGTAAGTATTTTCATCAAAATCTTTGAAGCACTCATGAATAATGTAATTACTTAGAGTTGAAGCAGAAAACAAAAACACTTTATTTTTGATATTGTTTTCGTTTATCCAATCTTTAATTTCTTTTACTAAAGCGTAATCATTAATAATACAGTTGGTTCCAACTTTAAAGTGTTTGATTACATTAAGTGGAAGCTGGTCGAAGGTTGCTGATTCATTAGCAATAAATACAATCTCTTTTTTAGACAAAAGCGGTAGAATGCGTTCTATAAATTTGGGGTAATTATTGTTAATGAAAACATTAGAGTAACTCAGATGTTCATCATCCCCTTGTCCGTATAAGTCTAACTGAAATTGAAACGAGCCCCTTCCTGCGATATCTTCATCAGCTAAACCAGTTAATCCTTTATAGTAATTTTTCTTTCTGTACTGTAAAGCTTCGATTAGTTTTTCTTGATAGAATTTATCTTTCACAGGATCGAAATCTTTTTGCTCTTCTTTAGGGTAAACCCCATGACCTTGTGAATCTCCTGTTATATAATTATTCTCAGCTAAAACTAACCTCTCGCCTTTTAGAATAAGAAGCTCCCCGTCAGAAAACCTGGAGAAAGCGAAGTTCTCTCCTGATTCTAGGAGGGATGAGAACTTGTTGAACTCTTCTTCAAAGCACTTTTTCATTTAATTTGATCCTCTAAAACAAACTTCCACCCGCCTTCTCGGTACTTCTTCATCTGTTCAGTCATTAAATTGATATTACCTAGATTAACAGAAATTGCGTTGTCATCTGTCCCTATGTCCCACGCAGTCTCTGGCATACTGCCCCACATATCACGGTTATTCATAGGATGCGGTGGAACGTATGTGTTTATGTTCAGGTACTTCTGTAGCATTGCAGAAAAGTGCATATCCTCACCCACAATCATCGGTTGATCTGTGGTAGGTAATTCTCTCCAAAATGCTGATAACCACTCTCTCTTAAAGAACCAGCAATGTCCAACAAAATCAGACTGAACAACATGCTCGTTGGGAGTCGGCCACCCTGGTCTATGAATAGGCCAGTAGTTATCTGTGTTCGTAAAAATTAATCCTACAGTCCCAAGCAACCCCTCATGAGTTTTCATTGTATTAAGACAATTTTCAAACCATTGCGGTCCTGGGATAGTATCGTCATCGAACACGCAAACATACTCAGTCCTTGCATTAAGTGCATACGCAAAACGAGCCCACACACCAAAATTTTTATTACAAGAGGCCCATGTTGTTTTATTTCCTACTTCTTTAGGAATGACACCTCCTGCATTCTGCCAGAGAAGGATCTCTTCGGCCTTTACTGTTTGGTTTGTAATAGCATCAATTTGTTTTTGTAAATGCTCTCCTCGTTTATAGCCATTTAAAACTACTGTTATCATTTTATTGCCTTCTCCAAAATATCCACAATCTTTTCAGAAGCATGACCATCTCCATATGGACACACTTCATCTGAAATGTAATCATCCTTTACATCCTCTACCAACCTGAACAACGCTTCTGGGTAGTGGCACAGGTAGCTAGTAACTCCTAAAGTTTCAGTTCTTTCAGTCTGCTTTCTACAGATAATGCATTTCTTATTAAAGAAAGATGCCTCCTCTTGAATTCCACCACTATCTGTTATGATAAATCGACATGTTGCAATCTTCTCAATCATTTCTTCATATGGTAAAGGTTCAATAATCTCAACATTAGAAAGCAATCCCTTGTGCTTCTGGATTTCGGGGTTGGGGTGTAGTGGACAGATAAATTTTAAGTTAGGGTTGTCCGTAGCTATAGCATTTAAGGTAGTGAACCACATAGGCATTAATTCTAAGTTCTCTCTTCTATGCATGGTGACTAAAACTTCATCCCCATATGAAGAGTCTTGATCCACCAAATTATCTAATACTGTGTTACCTACGAGGTGTGTTTCCCCTACACAGTTTTCATTATCTAGATTATCTTTATTCAGTTTAGTGGGACACAAATTAATGGAACTAATCCTGCTAATAAGTTGCCTATTGTACTCCTCTGGGAACGGGTTAGCATAATCGAATGTTCGTAGCCCAGCCTCTAAGTGAATAATTTTTACTCTTCTATTCATAGCAGCCAAGGCAACAGCAAACGCAGATGTAGTATCTCCTTGCACTAAGACATGAGTTACTCCCTCCCAAATGTGATTTTTATTCAGCATCGAAGTGATAATGGAGTCTAACCTATGACCCCCTTCATCGATGCTTAATTTATAATCACCTGCTTCTGGTGCGATGTCTTGGTGTTGTCCAGTAAACAAGATCTTAAACTCAATAGACCCTCTTTTTCTTAATTCATCAATTAGAGGTTTTACTTTAATGTATTCAGGTCTGGTTCCGTATGAAATTAGTAGCATTACTTGTGCTTTGGGTAAGGTGTGTTGTTAGCTAGTTTAAAATTTTGCTTGAACTCGGAGTCCCAGGACTCTTTCATTATGGAATCTTTAGGAGTTCTAGGAGGTAAGTAAATGCTTAAATTCCATACATCAGCGTAAATAGCTAAAGTTGTTCCTACCTGACTGTCTATGTGCTTTCCTACCGTTATCATAGTCTTCTCATTTTGTTTCTCAGGAGGGGTTAGAGTGTTATTAATATAACCATCCAAAAGCTCAATTGTTTTATCATCGCACAACGAAACAAAATCATGCATACTCATGCTTACGGGATAATCAAATCTATTTACACCTAGAATTCTTCCACTATCAAGCTTTTCATCAAGATCCATCAAAGACACGCCCCATCGACCGCTGTTAATTAATCTAGCCCAGACTAATGAAGCTCCACCCTTAACATCAGGAAGGGCTGCACCGTGGTTTCCTATTACAGGGCAAGAAAAGTCCCTAACGGGAATAAGTCTGGAATCTCCAAGAGCTATAACAAGATCGGTTTTTCTTTTTGTTATTTCAGAAAAGCGACTACCTCCAGATATATGTTTAATATTGTGCTTTAAACAAACTGATTTAAGGTCAACAGAATTAACTTTACTTTCTAAATGCTCCTGCTCTAAACCAAAAACATAATCAACCGTGTGTCCTTGATCTATTAATAGATTAATCCCTTTGAGGGTTAACTCTGTATTTCCTATTATTCCTATGATCATTTTTCTTGTGTTATAATTTTACTAAACCGTTTTGCAATTTCAATATTTCCCTCATGAGTAAAGTGGACCCCATCTATGAGGTATTTCTCCATTTTATCAAAACTACAAACCTCTACACATAGATCTTTTGCTATCTTGTAAACCTCTTCGGTATACTCCTTGGTATACTCTCGATTATTCATGTAGAATGGAGAGAAGGTTAGCTTTGGAATCGTTCCAAGAATAACTCTCATACCAAAAACTCGGGCGCTATTAATTATCTGCCGTAGATTATCATAGTAAATATCAGCAGGAGTGGGGATTTTTGTGTCATTAGTTCCAATCCACAGAAGCATTATATTACAGTCTTGATGGCTTTTAATTATGTTCCAAGAGCGTCTCAGTAAATCAGAAGAAGTCTCCCCGTTAATGCCATAATTGTGACAAATATAAAATTCGTTTGTTTTCTCAGACAGAACCTTACCTAACTCAGCAGGATAAGATCTACCATACCTATCTCTAGCTCCGTAAGTTAGAGAATCACCTAAACACAACACTTGGTTCCAAATCATAATATATTTCTCCATCTATTCAAAATCTCAGACTCGTCAAGAATTTCTTGTCTGTTGCTCTCTCCATTGAAGGGTATTCCTGCGAGCTTACACTCGGCCTCTACGAGCCCGTAAGTCTCACTGAGGGATGAGTGGTAGACTGCGCTTACGCGCCCGTACATAGCCTGAGGATCGTCCTCATGGTCTGCTAGTACAGC
>ENA-ORXF01001021-ORXF01001021.1-marine-metagenome-genome-assembly--contig:-NODE-1021-length-18810-cov-5.905087_pt1 | contig 18810 bp, 13 predicted proteins | sample MGYA00237864_ERZ511476 | MGnify/ENA primary metagenome ERZ511476 (study PRJEB26306, sample SAMN06343908) | marine metagenome | isolation source: coastal waters | place: Atlantic Ocean: West Antarctic... | reverse complement strand
GCTTTTTTATTTACTCTATCTAAAATAATACTTCCTGTACCTTCTAAATATAAACCTTCATCTTCCGCAGAGGTATAGTCTACTGTGTTTTCTATAAGAAAGCCACTTTTTTCTAACTCATTAAGAATATCATCTCTTCTCTCTAAGCGTCTATTCTCTGCAAACATTGGATATAAACCAACGATTCCTTCTGAATGAAAAGAAATCCAATTGTTTGGAAAAATAGAATCTGGAGTATCAGATATTTCTGTATCAGAAATAACTACAACTTGGACACCATAGCTTCTTAACTTAAAAACATAGGCATCAAACTCTTCCTGTGCTTGTTTGTTAATTTCAGCATTTTGTAAATCAATATCTTCTTGAAAATAATTATTTACAGCTGTTTGTTCGTTCTTCCTAAAGTTTATAGGACGAATCATTAATATAGTATTTGTAGTTTGTTGCATGTTTTTTAATTGTAGCGCAAATATATAAACATATTATTACAGAATACATATTTTATTAAAAAACCGTTTCCTTTTAAGGAAACGGTTTTTTAATAAATCTAGCCCTATTTTAGGAACTCTAGCTGTTAAACTAGTTTGAGAAAACCTTCTGAATACACTTTTTTTTATAATTTAATCTCTTATCAATGGCATTGTAGAACAACGCAATAAACCTTCTTGTTTTGCTATTTCTGCATAGGCAACTTCTTCTACGGTAAAACCATTTTTACGCAGCCATGTATTTAAGCGTGTGAAATTTTTTTCCGATATAATTACATCCTCAGAAATCGAAAAAATATTGCTATTCATGCTAAACATTTCCTCTTTATCAATTTCAAACACGTTCTCTTTTCCGAAAAAATTTAACAACCATTCATATTCTTTTTCAACTAAAAACCCATTTCTATGAAGTATGGCTTTATTTTTTCCTATCGGCTGAAAACAACAATCTAAATGCAATGCATTTTCTTTAGGATCTGAATTGTGCTTTCTTAACTCAAAAGATTTCACCGTTTTCTCTGGAAATAATTCTTGCAAAGCAATCACTGCATCTATATTTGTGCGCGCTGTAATATATTCTGAATAGTCTTCCCCAGAATACGTTCCAACAAAAATATAATCGCCCCAAGGCATTACATCACCACCTTCTACGTGGCACTCCTCCGGTAAATTTATAATATTATTTTTATCGATTTTAGAAATAACTTGACTTATTGCATCTATCTCTTGATCTCTATCTGGTAAAATATTTGCTTTTACTAATTTATCATCGATAACAAAAGCAATATCTCTAGAAAAAATCTGATTGTAGTTTTCAATAATATTTGGCCTAAAAACTTCTACACTATATTTTTTTAAAATAGCCGCCACTTCTTCCATTTCAAGAACCATGTCCGCTTCTTTAGGATAAGTTCCTGCCAAAACGTGTTGTATACTTTTAGGATCGTAACAATCTTCTACTTTTGGTATTGGACCGTTATTTTTTGCAATCCCTAAAACAACTGCTTTTAGCTTAGAAGTTTCGTTTTTAATATTAAGTTTTAACATATATAAGTGATAAAAAAGCTTCATGAAGTATGAAGCTTTTTATTTAAGTAAATGTAATAATTTAATTTATCTTTTTTCGATAAACTTAAAAGGCCTCAAGTTTTCTCCCGTATAAACCTGACGAGGTCTTCCTATTGGCTCTTTATTTAAACGCATTTCTCTCCACTGTGCAATCCAGCCAGGTAAACGTCCTAAAGCGAACATTACCGTAAACATTTCTACAGGAATACCCATAGCTCTGTATATAATTCCTGAATAAAAATCAACGTTAGGATATAGCTTTCTGTCTACAAAATAAGGATCGTTTAATGCCTCTTGCTCTAATCCTCTTGCGATTTCTAAAATAGGATCTTCCACACCTAAATCTTTTAAAACTTCATCAGCTGCCTTTTTAATTATCGTAGCTCTTGGATCAAAGTTTTTGTAAACTCTGTGTCCAAAACCCATCAATCTAAAAGGATCATTTTTATCTTTCGCTTTCGCCATGTATTTTTTAGTGTCTCCACCGTCTTCTTTTATGGCTTCTAGCATTTCTAAAACTGCTTGATTTGCACCACCATGCAAAGGTCCCCAAAGGGCAGAAATACCTGCTGATAGAGAGGCAAATAAACCTGCATGAGATGAACCTGCAATTCTTACAGTAGAAGTAGAACAGTTTTGTTCATGATCTGCATGTAAAATCAATAATTTATCTAATGCGTCTTTTATTATTGGATTTACAACATATTCTTCGTTGGGCTCTTCAAACATCATTTTCATAACATTTTCTACATAGCCTAAAGATTTAGACCCATAGTTTAAGGGTAAACCTGACTTTTTACGCATTGTCCAAGCTACTAATACTGGAAATTTACCCAATATTTTTACAATAGCATTGTACATTTCTTCTTTAGAATCTACATTTACAGAAGACGGGTTAAATGCAGTTAGTGCGCTTGTTAATGAAGATAAAATTCCCATTGGATGGGCTGTTCTTGGAAACGCCTCCACAATTTTACGAACATCGTCATCTACAACCGACTTCGATTTTATATCTGTATGAAATTTTTCTAATTCTTCTTTTGTTGGAAGTTCTCCAAAAATTAAAGCATAAGCAACTTCTAAAAAACCAGCTTTTTCTGCTAATTCTTCAATGGCATATCCTCGGTATCTTAAAATTCCTTTTTCACCATCTAAAAAGGTAATAGCGCTTTCACAAGAACCTGAATTTTTGAAACCGGGATCTATAGTTATCACTCCATTTGTTGCACTTCTTAAAGTTTTAATATTTATGGCAACCTCATTTTCTGTTCCTTTAATAAGAGGAAGTTCATACGAATTTTCTCCTATTTGTAATTTAGCTATATTTGACATTTATAATGGTTTTTTGTTTGTTTCATGTGCCGACAAGATACCAAATTTTAAAGAAATCTAAAATTACTTCGTATAGATTTTTGATATTTTAAAATAAAGGGAACTTATCCATTTATTTCACAAAAAAGCCTCATAACTATAGTTATGAGGCTTTTTTTATTATGAAATTTATAATTTAGATATTAAAAGCATTTTCTTTAGGAAAATATGCTATGTCACCTAATTCTTCTTCGATTCTTAATAATTGGTTGTACTTCGCCATTCTATCTGAACGAGATGCAGAGCCTGTTTTTATTTGTCCACAATTTAGAGCAACTGCCAAATCTGCAATTGTATTGTCTTCTGTCTCACCAGATCTATGGGACATCACAGAAGTATAACCAGCATTTTTAGCCATGTTAACAGCTGCAATAGTTTCTGTTAATGTGCCTATCTGATTTACTTTAATTAAAATTGAATTCGCAATTCCGTTTTCGATTCCTCTAGATAATCGTGTTACATTAGTAACAAATAAATCGTCACCAACTAATTGTACTTTATCTCCAATTTTTTCAGTTAAATATTTCCATCCTTCCCAATCATTTTCATCCATACCATCTTCAATAGAAATAATTGGATAATTAGCCGCTAATTCAGCTAAATAATCTGCTTGTTCTTTTGATGAGCGTATTTTACCTGTCTCACCCTCAAACTTAGCATAATTATAGTTTCCATCCACATAAAATTCTGCAGCAGCACAATCTAAAGCGATCATAACGTCGTCACCTAAAGTATAACCTGCATTTTTCACTGCCAATGCAATAGTATCTAAAGCATCTTCTGTACCCTCTAAGGTTGGTGCAAAACCTCCTTCATCTCCAACAGCAGTAGATAAATTTCTATCGTGTAATACTTTCTTTAAATTATGAAAAATTTCAGAACCCATTTGCATTGCTTGCGAAAAAGTTTCAGCTTTTACGGGCATTACCATAAACTCTTGAAATGCGATAGGTGCATCTGAGTGAGAACCACCGTTAATAATATTCATCATTGGTACTGGCAAGGTATTCGCAGAAACACCACCAATATATCTATACAAAGGCATTCCTAACTCGTTAGCTGCTGCCTTAGCTGCTGCTAACGAAACCCCTAAGATCGCATTTGCCCCTAATTGAGATTTGTTCGGAGTTCCATCTAAATCTATCATTAATTGATCGATTGTATTCTGTTCAAAAATAGAAACACCCAATAATTCTGCAGCAATAATTTTATTTACATTCTCTACTGCTTTTAGAACACCTTTACCCATATAAGCTTTTCCACCATCACGTAATTCTACTGCTTCATGCTCTCCTGTGGAAGCTCCAGAAGGAACTGCTGCTCTGCCTAAAAATCCATTTTCTGTAGTTACATCTACTTCTACTGTAGGATTTCCTCTTGAATCAAAAATTTGACGTGCGTGAACGCTTATAATAATGCTCATTATATATTTTATTTAATTAATTTAATTTTTTTATGTCGCTAATTTACAAAATGTATAAAACATTTAATAGTTTGACTTAAATTAATTACGAAAACGTTTGCTGAGAATATTTTAAAAAAAACCCACTCATAAATGAGTGGGAAATTGCTATGAAAAAGAATGTGGCCTTACGACCACATTTCAAAGTTAACTTTTATTACTTTTATTTAATTAAAATCTCGTTAAAGAATCCTAAAGTATCGACCAATAACTTTTAAGTTACGATAAGCTATTTTTTGTTTTTTTTATGATCTCTATAAATTGGTCAAACAAGTATTCAGAATTATGAGCTCCTTGTTTCTTTCGACATTAACCCAATAATACCCTGCGATTAAAATATAACGAAGCATTAAAGAAGTCGGCTGGTTATGTCTGTTTTTTTTTAATAAATTTATTGAATACAATTAGTCTGCAACAATTTGTACTGTTTTTTTCTGTGCCTCTTTAAAATTTACCCGCAAGAAGTTTCGTAAATCGTTAATTGTTGTGTTTTTAAGTGTTTTTTTGTAAAAGTTAAACTCTTTGATATCTACTTTTTCAGATAAAATTTTATGTAAACTAAATCCCCAATTATCAGCACTTTTACTAGTAATAATAGTATTGTATTCTAATTTTAATTGTTCTTTATAACTATTAAAATCGGAAATTGTTATTGGCTCTTTTGCTATAGATTTTAATAACCTTTTTAAATTACTCTTTGAAGCATTAAGAATCTTTGGGCTACATTGCCAACTTATTTTTAAAATTGCTGTATGGTTTAAACTATTTTTTACTACACTTACTAAAGGAGCATATACAAACCCTAAACTTTCTCGTAGCAATTGAGTTATTTTATCGCGAAACATACGTTCGCTTAAAGAAAGCAATAAGTTATTTTTTAACCCTGATACATAGGGAAGGTAATACAGTTGGGTAATACTAGTGTTTTTTAAGTTTTTTTTAGTGAAAATATAAATACTATCTGTTGGGTTTAACTCAAATAAGGGCTTATTTACTATAGACTTCTCTTTTCTTTTTAAATTCCCAAAACAACTATTGAGTAACGGTATAATTTGCTCGGTAGTAAAGTTACCTGTTATTACAAATTGCCAATCATTTGCATAAGAAAAACAGGTATCATACCAAGTTTTCATTTGGTTTATGTTTAATTTTTTAAACTCTGATAAGGTAGAAGCTCCTTTTCTATTTGGATAATACAAGCCCGATAATTCTGCTATTTTAAAGTCTGATTCCATCGAAAACCTATTTTCAAATGCTGTTGACAACCCTTTTATTTCATCTGCTACAATTGTTTTAAACTCTTTTTTATTAGCCCGAGCTGCGGTCATTTTTAGATATAAATATTTAAAAAATTGAGCCATCTCTTTTTTAGTTGTAAATCCATGAATAGTTCTATTTTCTTCGGAAATAAATTGAGTAAGCCCCATATCTTTATCACCTAAAAAAAAATCTAATTCCTCATAATTTAATTGACCTACCCCCCCTAACTCCATGTAAGAACTTGTTGCTTCTAACTCAGGGTAAAGACTATCTGGAATACTTGAAAGCCCTCCTTTTGCATAACCTAGTACATAAATTTGATCTGTAGCTGTGTTTAAAGGTTTTAAAAATACTTCTACCCCGTTTTTATACCTTAATTTTAAAACCCCTAAAGCATCATACTTCCTCTTTAAAATAGGTTTTTTTAATGGTAAATTCTTTATTTTTAATACTTGTATGTTTTTTTGCTTCTCTTTCTTTTTATGTTTTTTTTTGTACAGGTAATCTTTTAATGATTGTTGCTTTACATTATTTACAGCCTTTTTTAAAATAGCTGTAGTCGTACTCTTTTTTACTTCTAAAGAATCTTCTATATAAATTATTTTCTTCGATGTTTTCCATAGCTTTTCTGCATATCTCTGTATCTCTATATTTATAATTTCATTATCAGTATTTGTATTTTTATTTTTAATATCTAACTGAACATCTAACCAAGCATCCGCATATTGTTTATTGCTTTTAGATTCTATTTTTTTAAAATCATTTTTTTTAATTATGTAACCTTTTAATTCCTCTTTTGTAATACCATAAATAGCCAACCTTTTTAATTCGGTAAGTATTTTGATTAACATTTTTAAAGGATCTGTTGTTAAATTACCCTCTATTAAAGTATAATTCACATCTGCTAAAAAATGACGGCTACTTACCTTAATATTTGTTTTTGATACAAAAACAGTATCTAATCTCTTAAAAAGGACATCTGTAACAAGCTTCCTAACTTGTCTTTCTTTCTTAGTTTCTCGAAAGTGTTTTTTAGCTAGATTTACAATAAGTTTAGGTTGCTTATTGTTTTTTAATAAGCTTACTTGTACTGTATCGTTTAAATTTTCAAAAAAGCCTTTTGTTATTTTAATTGACTTGGTATTTTTAATTTTCGAAAAAATATTTTTAATTAAATCTGTTGTTTTTTGTGTAGAAATATTTCCTGCGATAAATAAACTAGCTACATGCGGTTGATACCATTTCTTATAGAATCTTTTTAATTTTGAAGAAGTAATTTCTAAAATATCTTCTTCATTTCCAATAGGTAATCTATCTAAATATTTAGACCTTCCTAATTTGAATAAAAACAATGAATCTATTTTTGGTGCAGCTTCTTTTTCTGCTAAAACAATTTTCTGCTGTACTTTGATAGCCTTCTTATTTAGAGATAAGTCGTTTAAAATATCCGCAAAAAAATGGAGTGTTTTTTTTAAGATAGCTTCTGAAATAGTTTTGGGGAAATTTATTTCATATAAGGTGTAATTATAGTTTGTTGTTGCGTTAAAATTAACACCTATTTGTAAACCCTGAGATTTTAAAAATTGAATAAAAGAATCATTTTTAAAACGCTTACCACCATTAAAAGCCATGTGTTCTAAAAAATGAGCATAGCCTAATTGGGTATCAGTTTCATTAATTGAACCTGTTTTTACTAAAAAATAAAAAAGAGTTTCATTTGCTTTCGCTTTTTCTTGAATGGTAAATTCCATTCCGTTTTTTAATTTATCCTGTATAACTAATAAAGTATCTTTTTGTTGAAATGCATGCGTTTTTATACCAGATACAAATAAAAAAATGAGTACCCCTATAAAAAATAGTGGTTTATTTAATATAACAGAAGTACTCATCTTAAAAATATAGATATTATTAATAGCTTTTTTTAGTTACTAGGTAAGGTAAAATTAACCCTTACAATATCATAAGAATTAGAGCTAGTATGATCTGTATTAAACGTAAAATTCATTTCAGTAGCGTTATAAGAACTTGTAGGAGCTTCCCAATCACCTTCATACCAGTCATCAGTCAAAATAGTACTATACCCTATATAATTATTTGGATGCACAGAACCACCTTGAATTATATGGTTTTTTAAATCATCATTTCCTTCAACCAACGTTAATAGCTCATCCCAAAGAGAAAATTCATATTGAAAATCTACCGCGGCTAAATCTTTAACCCTATTTGAGTCTGTAAAATCTGCATAAATATCATAGGTGTTATTTCCACGGACAAACTCTATCTTCCCTTCTGTTGTAAACTCTAAATCGTCAACTTTTAGATTAAAAGAATATTCTTTATTTTTCCATTTATTTATACGTTCATCTCCTAAAGCTTTTAAAACCGCTTTAACACTTGGGGGTAAATCTGGATTATCTGGTCCGTACCAATATTCCGTATTTAAAATAGTTTCACTTCTAAATACGTATTGTAAATATTCTGATAACCCCAAAGCATTTTGAGACATCACTAATAATGGTTTGTCTTTAGTTGCATTTTTACTTAACGTAATATGAGTAATTCCTGTATAGTTTAAGGTTTCTGAAACTTCAAACGGCGCAAAGGAGCCACCAGGAGCAGTAACTACTTCTACTTTTACAGGAATTTTACCAATCCACATAGAAACATCTATTCCTTTTGTTTTGTAGTGCTTAATTAACTCCTGTTGCGCTGCTGTTAAAGGTGTTATACCTTCTTCTGCTTTTACGATTACCATGTAATTACTACTTAAAGTTAATACATTCGTAATACCTTGGTAATCTTTTATACTAAAAGTTAAATTTAAATTATCTTTTAACACATTTTCTACATCTGGTTTCTTGGTAGCTGTAACAGTTAAGATTCCTTTAACCTGATCTTTAACAATAGTTACTGGTGCAATACTTAATAAATTAGGATAATTTTCCAATTCATCTAAGTCAAAATTAATAGTAATGTCTTTATCAAATTTCTGGTTTAATACAACGTCATAAGTAAAAGTTGCTGCCTCTCCTTCTATGACTTCGGAAGACCCTTTACTGATTAAAGTTACACTTACATCGCCTGAAAAAACAGGAATAATATCCTCTTCATTACAAGATGTCAATATTGCACTTGCTACAAGTGCAAAAAATAATACTTTTAAATTTCTCATGATTACTTCTCTAATTTTAATTTATTTATTTATTTATTTATTTATTACCAATTTGGATTTTGTTGCTTTTGAATGGCTTTATTATCTGATAATTCTATTTCAGGAATAGGCAATAACCATCTATAATCATTAGAGTCTATAGTAAACAAAATGTTATTATTTGTCTCATTTACTTTTGCCAAGGATATTTTATTCTGTTTTAAATCAAAATAACGATTGCCTTCTCCTAGAAATTCTTTTTGTTTTTCTTTTAACAGTTCATAAAAAAAAGCTCTTCCTGTACTAGTTATTGGTGCTGTATTTCGTGTGGTTAACAATTTATTAATACTTTTCTTCGCTTGTTCCTCCTTATTTAAGGCTAATAAACTTTGAGATTTTATAAAATAAAATTCCGCTGTACGTAATAGAACTATCGAAGCTTCTTTTTTTACGGTTAAGTTATTTCTATACTTTTTTAAAAAATTTACTTGAATAACAGTATTGTTAATCAACCTAAAGTCTTCTGTAATAAATGTGGTTGTTAAACGTGTATCTCTAGCAGTATAAGTAATGTTAAAGTTGGTGTAATACTCATCATTGTTTTCGGCATCATCATAAATAGAAGCATGATAAAAATGCTCTCCATTAAATGCTAACAAGGCTTCGTTATTGTTGTTAGGAGCTAACCATACCGTATTTAAATCATCTATTTTTAAGGGGTATTTATTAATTAACTCCGTACTTAAATCAATTGCTTTTTGATATTGCTGCCAATTAAAATATAGTTTTGCTAATAAAGCTTTTGCGCTATTTTTAGAGAAACGAAAATGAGTTGTATTTTCTTCTGGAAAGAGGCTAATAGCCTCTAATAACAATTTTTCTACAGCACTAAAACTTTCTTCTAAGGTACTTCGTGGTAATTCTTCTGAAGCAATTTCATCTTTTAATACAATTCCAAAGTTTTCTTTTGTGGCTTGAGAATAATTAACACAATATAATTGTAATATTTCAAAATACATATATGCCTTTATACAAAGTGTCTGAGCATTGATAAACTTAAATTCTTTGTCTTCTTCTTGAGTATTAGTAACAATATTAGGCAGCACTCTTAATAAAATATTAGCCTTTGCGTTTACGTTATAATACGCACTCCATAAACTATTAGACAAAATAACTAATTCTCTAGGAGCCCACTTATATAAATTATAATCAGATAAATTATCATCAATAGTATGATTTGGATATAAATCATCTGCCAATTTCGAAAAAGTTATTCTATCAACAGGAAATGCATTATATATACCAGATAAACTTTCATTTGCTGTTGCTAGATTATCAATAGCGTCTAATCCTGTTATTTGATCTTCTACAGGTAAATCTAAAGTACACGCAATATTTACTACTACTAATAGCAAAAAACAATTTATTTTTTTCATTATAGATTTTATTTAAGCTTAAAAAGTAATATTTGTACCAACTGTTAGTATTGGTTGTGCAGACCCTTGTAAATTAGCTGATTCCGGATCACCTCCTCCAAAGTTTGTCCAAGTATATATATTAGTTAACTGTGCATACATTCCCCAATTTGTAATAAGTCCTTTACTTATTTTTTGCATTTCTTGATTATCAAAATTGTAGCGTAACGTTAAATCGTTAACTCTAATGAAGTCTGTACTGCTAATATTTTTTGTATTTGCTTCGGTATGTGTTGCTGAATAATTATTAGTCCCTGCATATACTGTTGGGTAAATTTTGTTTACATCTCCCACATTAAACCAAGTATTCCCTACCTGACCCGCTATTAGATTTTTATTTGCATCTTTAATATCAGTCACTCTTGTTCTGTTGGTGTGAACTGCCTTTCCACCAAAATTATAAAATAAATTAACACTTAAATTCCAGTTTTTATATTTTAAATTATGAAACCAACCACCAGTATAAGGAGGAGTTGATTTTCCTAGCACAAAAAAATCTTCTTTATTGGGTTTTTCCTTTATTCCATCAAAACTATTCCCATTTGCTCGTTGAAATAACGGATGGCCATCAGCAGGGTTTACTCCTAAGTATACCAAACCATAAATTAAACTTACCGATTTGCCCTCTTGATAGTCAGGATAAGAATAAAATTCTTTTGGAGTTACATTTAATGTTGTTCCTTCATACAAATCCACTACTTTATTTCTATTGTATGAAAAGGTTAATGAGGTATTCCAGTAAAAATCATCATTTTTTATTAGTGTCGTATTTAAGGTTATCTCTAAGCCTTCATTATCCATAATCCCCACATTTTTTAACTGCTGGGTAAAACCATTTGTAGGAGGAATAGAAACTGTAAGCAACATATCTCTTGTTCTTCTATGATATATTTCTGTTGTTAAATTAAACATATCAAATAAACGTAAATCCATACCTAAGTTTATTGAAGTATTCTCTTCTGGACGTAAATTTTTATTAAATAAATTTAATAAAGAAAATTCACGAATACCTAAATAACTATTAGCCCCATAACTAAAGGTAGGAATAGCCTGTGATGGTGTAACACCAGACAAACTAGCCGTAACCCCATAACTAGCTCTAAATTTTAATTTATTCAGCCAAGAACTTTCTTTAAAAAAGGGTTCGTTACTTAGTGTATATCCTACACCTGTTGCCCAAAAAGTATTCCATCGCTTATCACTTGGTAGTAATGATGAGCCATCTCTTTTATAGCTACCATAAACGTCTATTTTATTTTTCCACGTGTATAAAGCAGAAAAACCAAAGCCTAAAGTCGCTTCTTGTGTTTTTGATGATGCACTTACTGAGCTTCTAGATCCTGTTAAACTGTTATTAATCCCTGCTCCAGAGAGCAATTTACTAGGCAAACCATACCCTCTAACCCCAATAAAATCATTCGTGTTTTTATAGTAATCTATATTAGTAGATAAAGATATTAGATGTTTTTTTAAACGAACACTGTAATTTAAACGTGTATTCGTATTTATATTGGTGTTAATTCTTTTGTTTTTTGTCGCTTGCCCCCTCTCCTCAACTGCTATACCTCTATTTACCTCTAGAAATGCAGAAGGAGGTACAATAGATAAAGATTCCGATAATAAATAGTCAACTCCAATAACTGTCGCTAAATTTAGACCTTTAGCTAGTTTGGCTGTTATATTTGTTGAAAAATTAAATCGTTTATCATTCGATTTTTTACTGTATTGATTAATCAATTCTTTAAAAGTATAGCCTCTATAAGAAATTAACTTTCCATATTTCATTTGTTCATAAGGGTTTAACTCATATATTAAACTAGCAGGAGAAAATGCTGATCCATGCGGAGTATCACTTTCAGAAATACCAAAACCAGCATTAAACATAGAATAAATATTTTTTGAAACATTATACTCATAATTTAACCTTCCTGTAAATCTATCACTAGTATTTCCATCAAACTTACCTCCATGAGTAGAAAAATTTCCTGAAACAAAAAACTTACTTGTATCATTACCTCCTCTTGTACTAATATTATACGACTTATAAGTGCTTGATCTACTTAGTTTATCGAACCAATTTGTATTAATTTTTCTTATGGAATCTAAACTTCTTTCCGCCTCTAATACTAATTGTTCTAAATTAGATGCATCACTAAATGTTTGTCTTATATATTCTTCCGATAGGTAATACCCTGGTGTTACTCTATTTTTTGACAACCGTTCAAAACTTAGTTTTTCTTCGGTATTCATCATTATTTTACTAGGCTTTCCTTTAAAGGTGATTCCTTGTTGCAGTGAAAAAGCATATTGTGTAGGTCCATTTAAACCTCTTTTACTCGTTATTTCAATCACTCCATTTGAGGCTTTAACACCATATAAAGCATTTGCTATTGCATCTTTTAAAACCTTAATTTCATCAATATCATTCACATTTAAGGTTGTAAAAGCATTAGCGGAAATTATTTGTCCATCTAAAACAAATAAAGGTTGATTTGCTATATTGTCTAATAATTCCTGTTCTTCATCAGTTAATTTACTGGTCAAAGCTGTTTTAATAGGTAATGTTGAGGTACCTCTTATTCTAATTCTTAAAGGCTTTCCAACTTCACCACTTGATTTGATAGCTAAACCTGCTACTTGTCCTTGTAAGGACTGTAAAACATTTAACGTGGGTTTATTTGTGATTTTTTGTGATTTAATTGTAGTGATTGCTCCTGTTGCTCTGCGTAGATCGATATCATTAATGTTTTTTTTTGCAATAATTTCAACTTCATCTAATAATTCTACTTGAGATTTCAATTCTATAATTATTGGTTTATTGTTTCCTAAAACTTCAAAAGTTTTAGTTTTATAACCTAGATAGCTGAAAATTAACTTTGATTTCTGTTTTACTCTTATAAAAAAAGCTCCATTAAAGTCTGTAGTGGCTCCAATTGTTTTATCACCTTTAACAATAATAGTCACTCCAATTAGCAGATCTTTCGTTTGCGAATCAATCACTGTCCCTTTTAATAGTTTTTGTGCTGAAGCATTGAGTATAAAAAATAAGGTTACAAAAAAAAATATTTTCTTCATTTATTTAGACTAGATAAAAATAGTCCGCAAATGTATAAAATATCCTTTTTTAAAAAAGAGTAAAATTCAAAAAAAAACAGGAGTACCTTTATTTTTATTAAAAAAGAAAACAGAATACCTAAATAATAAGTATTCTGTTTTAATAAAGTTAAGAAGTTAATATAAAATGAAAATTATTTAGCTTTCTTTATATTTTCTATAAATTGATCGAATAGATATTCAGAATCGTGTGGCCCTGGACTGGCTTCTGGGTGATATTGAACAGAGAAAACATTTTTATTTTTCATTCTAATACCTGCAACCGTATGATCATTTAGATGAACATGTGTAATCTCTACATTTTTGTTCGCTTCAGTTTCTTCTTTATTAATTGCGAAGCCATGGTTTTGTGAAGTAATTTCACCTTTACCAGTTAATAAATTCTTAACAGGATGATTAATTCCTCTATGCCCATTATGCATTTTATAAGTAGATATTCCATTTGCCAAGGCGATAACTTGATGTCCTAAACAAATACCAAACAACGGAAGATCTCTTTTTATAATTTCCTTTGCAAGTAATTGAGCATCTAACAAAGGTTCTGGATCTCCAGGTCCATTAGAAATGAAATATCCGTCTGGTTTAAAAGCCTCTAGAGTTTCAAAATTCGAATTATAAGGAAACACTTTTATATAAACCCCTCTTTTTACCAAATTTCTTAAAATATTCTTTTTGATTCCAATATCTAAAGCCGCGATTTTTATTGAAGCATTTTCATCCCCTACAAAGTAAGGTTCGACAGTCGATACTTTTGACGCTAACTCTAAACCTTCCATTAACGGAACCTGAGTTAATTGCCTTTTTAATTCGTCTATATTTTCTACTTCTGTAGAAATAATTGCATTCATAGCTCCATTATCTCTAATGTATGCGACCAAAGCTCTAGTATCTACGTCAGAAATAGCAACTATATTATATTTTTCAAACCAGTCCTTAAGGTTTCCATCAGAATCCATTCTAGAATGCGTAAAACTAAAATTTCTACAAACCAAACCCGATATCTTAATTCCTTCTGATTCTATTTCGTCATTATGAACACCATAATTTCCAATATGTGCATTTGTAGATACCATAATTTGGCCAAAATAAGAAGGATCTGTGAAAATTTCTTGATACCCAGTCATTCCCGTATTAAAACAAATTTCACCCGTTGAAGTGCCTTCAATACCAACAGACTTCCCGTAAAATATGGTCCCATCTGCTAATAAAACTAATGCTTTTTTCCTAGTTTGATATTTCATTGATTTGTAATTGCGTTTCTTGCTGCTAAAATATAAAAAAAGGGATAAACGCTTACGTTTATCCCTTTGAATTTGTCAATTATTTCATCTTATAACGTAGAATTGTAATTCAGTATTTGTTTTACATCATTTTCATCTCTGTAAGACAAACTGTTTATCTTAACGTATTCCTTTACTTCAGCCTTTTTCTTAGGAGCTATAAGCGCCATAACTTTTCTTCTTGCAAACCTAAAAGAATCTAAAGTTTCATCTTTTAAAACATAAAACCTTTTTTTGCGAACAATTCTATCGTTCTTCCTATTAATCATAGGATTTGGAGAACTTTGTATCGTTTTAACATCAAATCCTTTTAGTATAGAAAAATCATCAGATTCAAATACAACTTCACAAATCGTTTTTCCTTTTTCAGAATAAATATTCTTGTAAGTTTTATTATTAATAATTATTCTATCTATACCGTTCATATTATAAGTAAAAATAGAATCTTTACCTATTTTAGAAAGGAAAGAATTGCTTTTAATATTTAGGTTGATATTATTGATAATGTACTTATACTCGTCGTCGCTATAAACAATAGCGCTATTGTTCCAAGTATCAAAAAGATACTCAGTTCCTTCAATTTTTCTTCTAGGATTATAAAAATAACCCGATGTACCGTGACTTTGAATATTATTAGAAGCCGCAGAACTTAAATTTGTAGCAGCATTTTGTGAAAATCCGAGATTATCATCCTGTGCAATACTCGATAAACTAAAAAGAAGTATCGAAAGTTGTAAAATATGGTTGGTAAAAAATTTCATATAATTTGTTTGATTTAATTTTTTCAGGTAAAAATAACATATTATTTAGAAAATAAAATCACAAATTATCACAAATTATAACAAATTATCACAATATTTGAAAATAATTTTAAGATCCGAATCATTCCTAAATGACAAATTATATTGTTTCAGATATAGTTTTAAATCTTTAAATTCATCCTTGGATAGAAGGTCTTTCATTTTGCGTTTCTTTGCCTTAAAAAACACTAGTTGTTTATTCTTTAATGTATAGTATTTACTTTTATGCTTAATTACACTTTCTGGTCTATTGACCATAGGGTTTTTTGATCTTTCAATAAAAGAAGCGGAAAAAGACTTATATAACGAGAGGCTTTTACCTTCATATATAACTTCATGAACCTTGGATTTATTTTCATTTGGAACGTCGAAATACTTAAATATCCTGCCATTAACATGTACTTTATGAAATTTATTTTTTTCGTAAATGAGTGTAGAATCTTTTCCTAATTGCGACATAAAAGCTTCCTTTTCGAGATGAAAATTAATATTATCAATTACATATTTTTTCTGTCCAACGAAAATCTCCCCTTTATTATCCCATGTTTCAAACAAATAAATTGAGCCTTTAATATTTCTTTTCTCTAAATCTACATCATCAAATTGGGCAAGCATGCCACTAATTTTTGACCATTCAAATTCGTTACCTACGAAACCTTGGTAACTGTCTGTTCCATTTATATTATTTGCGGGAGGAATACCTCCTGACATGGCAATGGCTTCTGTCCAAGTTTGAGAAGAAAGACTGATTGTAAAAAAAAGCACGAGAAAATTGATTATATATTTCATAATTTATTTTTTTATGGAATAAATATAACCAAAAATAATAGGATTTAATATAAAACACTGTTTATTAATAAACTAAGCATAATTTTAAAGCAACAAATAACAATCTATAAAGTACAACCTGTCTAAAAGACACTATAAAAACATAAACTTGAAACTCAAACAGATATTTAAATAAAAAAAGGTTGAAGAAAACTTAATTTCTCCAACCTTAATATTTTTAAAATAATTTAATAATTAAATTATTCCTCAGCGTTCTCTTCTGTTGTTGTTCCTTCTACTTCTGGAGAATCCACTTTTTTGCTTCTTCCTCTTCTTGTAGTTTTCTTAACTTTTTTACCATTAGGATTGTAGATTTCGTTGTAATCAACTAATTCTATCATTGCCATAGGAGCATTATCTCCCTGACGGTTTCCTAATTTAATAATACGAAGATACCCACCTGGTCTGTCTGCAACCTTTACAGAAATTTCTTTAAATAATTCTGTAACAGCAAATTTATCACGTAAATAAGCGAATACTACACGTCTGTTGTGAGTTGTATCAGTTTTAGACTTTGTAATTAATGGCTCCGCAAACACTCTTAAAGCTTTTGCTTTTGCCACTGTTGTATTGATACGCTTATGTTCTATTAAAGAACAAGTCATATTAGCTAACATCGCTTTTCTGTGCGAAGTTGTTCTTCCTAAATGATTGTGTTTTTTTCCGTGTCTCATGACTTTGTTTTATATTTCATCTTGCATCTACTCATTATGAGGAGCAAAATATGAAAGTGTTAATCTCTATCTAATTTGTACTTACTTAAATCCATTCCAAAACTTAAACCTTTAACAATAACTAACTCTTCTAGTTCTGTTAATGACTTTTTACCAAAGTTTCTAAATTTCATTAAATCACTTTTGTTAAAAGAAACCAAATCTCCTAATGTATCTACTTCTGCAGCCTTTAAACAATTTAAAGCTCTTACAGATAAGTCCATATCGATTAATCTAGTTTTTAATAACTGACGCATATGTAATGATTCTTCATCATACGTTTCTGTTTGTGCAATTTCATCTGCCTCTAAAGTGATACGCTCATCAGAGAATAACATAAAGTGGTGGATTAAAATTTTAGCAGCTTCAGTTAATGCATCTTTAGGATTAATTGATCCATCAGTATCGATCTCGAAAACTAATTTTTCATAATCCGTTTTTTGCTCTACACGAAAATTTTCGATTGTATACTTTACATTCTTAATTGGCGTATAAATAGAATCTGTAAAAATAGTTCCTATTGGAGTAGAAGCTTTTTTGTTTTCCTCTGCAGGTACAAATCCTCTTCCTTTTTCTATGGTAATTTCTGCATTTAACTTTACAGACTTGTCCATATTACAGATTACTAAATCTGGATTCAATACTTGAAAACCAGAAATAAATTTCTGTAAATCTCCCGCAGTGAACTGCTCTTGACCAGAAACGGATACAGAAACAGTCTCTCTATCCGTTTCTTCTATCTGCTTCTTAAAACGAACTTGTTTTAAGTTTAATATAATTTCAGTAACATCCTCTACAACACCAGGTACGGTAGAAAACTCATGCTCTACACCATCAACTCTTAAAGAGGTAATTGCAAATCCTTCTAAAGAAGATAAAAGTACTCTTCTTAAAGCATTTCCTACAGTTAAACCAAATCCTGGCTCTAAGGGTCTAAACTCGAATTTTCCAGAGAAATCTGTAGATTCAACCATTATGACCTTGTCTGGTTTTTGAAAATTTAAAATTGCCATTTTTCTTCGTTTTAATTGTTATTTAGTTGCGCGGTATATAAGTCTGAAGAGACACCCATAAACCCTTTGGCTAAAATCCAATATGATTAATTTATTACTTAGAATATAATTCTACGATTAATTGTTCTTTGATATTTTCTGGAATCTGTAATCTAGCAGGAATCTTAACAAAAGTTCCTTCTTTCTTATCTGAATTCCAAGTCAACCATTCATATACATTGCTACTAGACGCTAAAGCATCATCAATAGCATGTAAAGATTTAGACTTTTCTCTAACAGCAACAACATCTCCTTCATTCAATCTAAAAGATGGTACGTTTACCAACTGTCCGTTAACAGTAATATGTCTGTGAGAAACTAATTGACGCGCTCCACTTCTAGACTTAGAAACTCCCATTCTGTAAACAACGTTATCTAAACGAGACTCACATAATTGTAATAAGATTTCACCAGTAATCCCTTGAGAAGAAGATGCATCTTTAAATAAATTTCTAAACTGACGCTCTAATATACCATAGGTATATTTTGCTTTTTGCTTCTCCATTAATTGAGTAGCATATTCAGATTTCTTTCCTCTTCTTCTTGCATTTCCGTGCTGTCCTGGAGGGTAATTTCTTTTTTCGAAGTTTTTATCTTCTCCAAAGATTGCCTCGCCAAATTTACGAGCAATTTTAGTTTTTGGTCCTGTATATCTTGCCATTTCGTGTTTGTTTAATTAGGGATTATGAATTAAGGCTAATCCTTCGATAATCTAATTCCTAATTGGTTAAAATATTTAATTATACTC